>JAABUP010001645.1_pt1 | contig 46492 bp, 48 predicted proteins | sample 5559201 | NCBI WGS metagenome assembly JAABUP01 (sample SAMN10711887, study PRJNA513373) | rock metagenome | isolation source: Antarctica rocks | place: Antarctica
TGCAGGTGCTCCAATCGCTCAGCGCTGGACTGCTTCTCCTGCTGCAGCTGGTCATAGGTTCTGGTGCCAAAAGCTCTGACCTGGCTAACCTCCATGGTCAGCCTCTGAACCTCGCTGATCAGAACCGCAACGGCCTGCTCTGGTGTGGTTCTGCCCGCCACCACGTCAGCAAAAGAAGGCTTGGCAGGAGGTGCATTAGCTGCCTCGAACTGCTTCCGAACTCGCGCCACCCGGCCCTCAGCGGACCTGGGAGCCTTGCTGGCGCGGTCAGGACTGCCCGCGCTGTCCGCGTCGCTCATTGCGCCGTCGACGTGCTGTTGTGTATATGCACTGCTCGGTCGTCAATGTGTCAGAAGCGAACCCGTAACGCCAGCAAGAAACGCTCGATACACCGCGCCCTAAATTTCAGGCGACTGCTGATCTGCGCCACTGCTGCTGCTCAAGCTGCCCTTCTAACGCGTCACCGCAGTGCGACGGAATAAACGAGTGATGTCTCATGACTTGAGGAACAAAACGGTGCTGGTGACCGGCGCTACTAGCGGCATAGGCAGGTGATGCGTACGCATCACCCACTCCCCTTCGGCTGTGGACTGCGGTACAATAGGCCTGCATGACTTCATGTGTGACAAGCGCAGGGAAACAGCATTTGCGCTGGCAAAATTGGGTGCTACCGTGATCCTGGGGTGCCGTAACGTAGATGCTGCAAAGCAAGTTGCACAGGAGATCAGGTAAGGCGGTGCTACTGCGTCTGTTGCCTTTTTGCTGCCAAGAGCGCGTCAATTTCCGTGAGGTGTTCATACAACCACCCACATGTTGCAGTGTCCTCATAATCAGTGGCTTATGCTTGCAGGGAACAGGTGTCTGGAGCGGAGGTGGTGATCCCTGGCCCTTTAGACCTTGCAAAGCCAGAGAGTATTCATAGATTTGTCAGTCACTACCGCCAGCAGAAATACTCTTGTGACATTCTGGTAAACAATGCTGGAGCTGCGTACAGAAGAGAGTGGTATACTGAGGAAGGTGTAGCTGGTCTTACACAGGTCTGCCTCATGCTGCATGCCAGAATTCTCAAGCAAACTCGCATTGCCTGAGACATAAATTCATACCCTGTGACTGCGGCAGTCTTGTGTACACAGCACCAAGCTTCATTCTGCGTACTTCAGAATCAGGCTCAAACATTACAGCAGCAGCAAGCATAACTTATGCACAAAACAGCTGTATGCAGTTGTGGAGATGCCCTGTAACAACAAGAGTCTGCTTTTTGGGATATATCAGCATGCTGATGGTACTTCTCGTGCAAAATAAAGTGCAAAAGCCAGTGTGAGCATTCGTTTGCACACATAGGTCGAACAGTCACAGATTGCCCAAATTACGATCAAATGCTTCTGCATATCATGCAACATATCACGCTGCTCTGCTGTAACTTGCTCACCATGGAACTTGACAGTCACATTAGGCAGCAACTGCCAGATTGCTGCAGGTGAATTACCATGGGCCTTACCCTCAATCCTATATTCCTGCAATGGGCCTTACCCTAAACCCTAAATCCTTTATTCCTGCAGGTGAATTACCATGGGCCTTACATCCTCACACGATTGCTGGAGCCAGTGCTGATAGCTTCCAAGCCCTCCAGAGTTGTCAATGTTGCTTCTGTGGAGCATCGCATTGGGTACATCAAGGACATCAGAAAGTTCATGTTCGATGCCAAGAAGTTCCTGTACTCAGAAACCAAGCTGGGCAATGTGCTGCTGACGTATGAGCACCAGCGTAGGCTTGGGTCATTTGGAGTTCAGGTGTGTCTCTATTTTTGTTTTAATTTAGTCGTGATAGGCCTAATGTACAAGGCATACCCCGATGATTGCCAGCATAGATTACAAGTCCTGCTGAGACTAAGGCCTACCCCGTGAGGGGGCATCGGCTCTTGTGTGTGTCTCTATTCCAGCACTGCAATGGCATTTACATATCTGCAGTGGCTCACGGGTGTGTCCCTATGCCAATACTGCAATGGCATTTGCATATCTGCAGTGGCTCACATGTGTGTTTACCAGTACTGCCTTTGTTGCCCACCAGTACTGCCTTCTTATCCACCAGTACTGTCTTTGTTGTCTACCAGTACTGCCTCTGTTGTCTACCAGTACTGCCTTGTTGTCTACCAATACTGGCTTTGTTGTCTACCAGTACTGCCTTCTTGTCTGCCACTGGACCCAGGTATGCTGCTCTCTTACACGGTAACAGTCAACCCCCTCAAAACCCTTTGCATCCTCATTCCACAGCCTGCTTTACAATGCGCATTACTGTTAATCGACATCTGCTGGGTCACAAGCAAGACAGACTCCTTGATTCTGCATATATCATGAGTGCATCAGCATGGCTCTGCCTTTCATCCTGAATACAGCCCTGCAGCTGGTAAGGGTTCTGAAGTGTCGCCCCAGCATCTGCTATCTATCACAGGCAGGCGCCTCTCATCGTGTGCATTGCTACTCATCATGCAGCTACTGTCACAGCATAACTAAGGCCACTGCAGCATGACTAGGCAGTGCAAAGCTTCGGAAGCTTCAGCGAGTGGCATGATGTGGAGTTGTGTGCATTGCTGCTCATCATGCAGCTACTGTCACAGCATGACTAGGCAGTGCAAAACCATGGGAGCTTCAGTGAGTGGCATGATGTGCAGTCGTGTGCTGTAGACCCGGGCGCAGTTAGGTCTAGCATCTGGAAGAGAGCTGGGCCTATCATGCAATGGGTAGCCAACCACTTGTTTGCTCCCAATGAAGATGGTTGCCAGACTGTAGTACATGCTGCAACAGCTGCGTGGGAACCTGCTCCAGAAGCTTCTGTAGCAGCTGCTGAGCAGAAGACAAGCTTGAGGGTGAGTCTGATTGATGTGGTTGGTGCTAGATGCTGGATGACAATGCAGGGCTTGTGAGCGTGTTCTTATGTCACAAGCCGTGCGCTCTGCCCTGGTCATTATAATGCTTTAGCGTTATGTATGCATGTCTGACTGGCATGTATGTATCTGAGCCTAGCAGGAGACACATTTTGAATGGACGACTGAATCAGTCAATGACTGATTGAATCAATGCGGCAGAACATCTGCACCCTGTCACTCCCCGCAAGGTGGTACTGTGCCTGTCCTCTTGCTGCGCTGTGATGTCAGGCTGTTGCTGTGCATGTGGTGACAGTTGCGATGTTGCTGAATCTATTGTATGATGGCAACTACCACAGCAGTTTTGGCGCTCAGGGACACTTTTGACGACTACATGATGTTGCTGTCAGTTGGACTGCGTGACTGAACACGATTGATAGACAACAACTATACTAGTGTCAGAAGCAAGAGTGAGATGCTGTGAGATGCTGATCCGTGTGCTATGTGCAGTTCTATGCCCGTGGTCTGTTCACCTCCCCTCTGCTGACCAGCATCAGCTGGCAGTCAGCTGCCGTGAACAAACCCAAGTTGATGCTGTGGAGAGTCGTTCTCTCCATACATGGAATGATCGACTATCCAGTCAGGCACCTTTCTGGAGGCAGGATGGGGTGCTGCAAGTGTGTTGTCCCTCTACAATTGCAATGTTATTGCTGTTTCCAATCTTGACAGAACCCATGCAAACCAGAGCTGCATGTACTGGTTTGGTGAAATGAGCACTGGTGAAATGAGCACACGCACAACAAGAAGAACATGCATGATTAGTTGCGACCACAGAGGCTTCAGACCTGTATGTGTTGCTGAGCTACGCTGCGTGGGACTGCTATGCTTTGGAGGCTGTTTTGAGGCTGTATGACCTGTGAATGTGGAGCTGGCAACTTGGCATCAGCTGATTTTGTGAAACGTTGGTCAAGCTCCCAAACTAGCATGCACAGCATAAATGTGATGTCCTATGCAACCAAAGGCCGGCAGAAGCCAGTGCATTCAAAGCCTTGGTGGATCTTTCTGAATAGCTACATACAATAGCTGGCTGTTGGACCTTGAGAGGCATTGGTGATGGAGGTAATTGTGATGCATAACACCTGTGCTTGTGTTGTTGTAGGGCTCTTTGCTTCCAAGACAGTCTTGGTGCCATCTTCTGTTCAGAGTTATGATGAGAAGGTAGCTGCTGACCTGTGGGACTTGTCAGCCGACACTGCCAAACTCTCACGGCAACCAATCACACAATGAAAGAAAAGAAAAGTGTACGCTTTTCAGCGATCATAATGGGGACCTCCTGAGGCAGCAGCCAACAGCATTAAACTACACAATGATCAGAAGCTGTGCCCTACATCAGATCTGACAATGCCGAAGTCTGGGGCAAAGCAATGTGCAGATGCTGACTGCATTCGTACATGCAAATAGGCATTGAACTGAGGATGCACTGTGCGCTGCATGCTTTTCATGCTACTTTCTTGGCTGGAAGTATCATCTATGAAATATCCTGTGCTCCACTGCTACTGTGGTTTGTCCGCATTTGCTCAAGCATCTATGATGTGCAATGACCCATCACAACCTTCTAAATTGTGTTTACCTGCCCTGCAGTTGATTGTTAACAGATCTTCCCTCAAGCAACCTTGCTTGCAACAACAACGCATACTTGGCTTGCCAGATGCCTGGCACCACTCAGTCCATTATAAAGCTGCTTTTTGCATAAACAACACATACACGCTTGCACTGGCTGCTGGACATATGCCTGCACTGCATGTGAAGATAAACAGTTTACAGTTTCCTTCCTCAAAAGATAAGTTATAGACCGAAGGCCTGTACTTGTCTGCAACGCCTGCTGGTCATGTTATAGGTGTCTGAACAGATGCCATTGGCTGTCAAGCTCACACACATGTATACAGCAGGGTTGCTACTGCTAATGATGCAGGGATCCCTCCAGTCTGGCATTTTACGTGTTTGCTGCAAGCACAGCACAGCACAGCACAGCACAGCACAGCACAGCACAGCACAGCTTGTGCCATTTGAAGGATTCAATATGGGCAAAAAACTGTTTTTACAGCTTGCTAGCGGGTTTCCCCTTGGCTTTGCTTTTCAACTCCATAGCTGCACAAAACAGACAGCTGTCAGGACAGTCAGCAACTATTGCAGTCAGCTTTGGCATGCACTGCAGCCAACTTCCAGGCAGCTCTTGCCACAGAGCGCAAGGCTGTCAAACCCCCATGCAGTCAGATGGGTATATGCAATCTAGGCAAACAGTAGTTCTTGTGCTCATTTGTCATTGGCTTCATGTCATGCTGTCAAGTGCTGGTCTCAGTTGGCCGTTAACAAGATCACACAAACACACAACTCCCAGGCTCGGCTTTTAACAGATACAAGCAGCTTTGAGACCAAAAGCTGGCCTTTAAGCAGATGAAACAGTAGCTTTGAGACCCTAGATGGCTGTTTTTGCACTCACCTCTTGAAGCTTTTAGGACGACATCCATTGGGACTCCAGGCTTCTTATACAGCCATTGAGCGCCGTCAACAACTATGGGACTGCCGCTAACATAGCTGCCAGCTGAACCTGTATCACATACAAGTGTTGAGCTGCAGCACATTGAGCTGCACAAGGCTTCTTTGGTGTCAAATTGGATGTATATGTCTGCATGCATGTATCTGTAGATGCAGATCTCGGACTGATGTTTGATCAGTGAGTGAAACAGGGACTCTGCATGGTTGTAGAGATTAATCAAGACTGGCCCATTTGCAATGCTGTTGCATCAAGCAAAGTAGTGTGTTACAACAGCAGCGCAGGTGTCATGATAAGTAAACATTGCGCGTCGAAAGACTGTTTGGTGCTCAGGAGGTGAGTGCATACAGGGTACTCGTGCTTCAAAGATGAAAGCCTGAAGGCAGTGCATAGGTTGCATGGTACACACTGCAGATAATACATGCCAAATAGGCACTGACCACAAGCAAGCACAGTCAGCTGGAGAACCAGTTGGCATATGCTAGAGTAAGCGCATCTGTTGGATGCATCTAAGTGAATGAAGCTAGGTGAATGCACCTGGGTGAATGCATATGGGTGAATGCATGACATGAATAAGGTGCAAACCTACTTGCAAGGTAGATGCATCTAAGTGAATGCACCTAGATGAATGCATCTGAGTGGATGCATCTAGGTGAACGCATCTAGGTGAATGCATGACATGCATGGGATGCAGACCTACTTGCAAGGTAGATGCAGGCCATAGCAATATCCCACTTGCTGCCAAATCGCTGCAAGGGAATGCCCTCCAGCATTTCCGCCTTTTTGTCCTTCTGAAACCCTCCCAATTTGTCAAATCCTGCATGAGAGAAGCAATTGATGCCAATGCTAGCTTGGACCATGCCACCTGACTTGAAGCTAGGACACGATTGCAAGGGACATGGCAAGAGTAGTGATATAGAGTAGCTTGCAATGTAAAGCTTCTGCAGTGTACAAGGTGATGCTTGAAAGGCGGCTTTGGTCCTGGGCACGGTGTAGCTGCATATCACGTTCATGCATGCATTCTTTCAAACAATGTCTTGCTCTAGGGTCAGGTGCATACAGTTGCGCACAGTCATAAGGCCCTCTGTTGGAGTCAGGTATCAGCAACAAAGGGCACCACACAACAGCGTGCAGGCTGTGATGTGCATTCAGAGGCTCATAGCAGCATAGAAAGACAAGGGCAATTATCAAAGACACCGACTGCCCAATGAAGCCCCGGGAGTGTGGGCAGCCCGGTATAATACTTGGCTTCTCATTACATTGACGCCGACAGGTCTAGTCTTCCCCACTCCCCCTTTTCTTTTCTTTTGTAGCCCAAAAGTGAGGTAAATTAGGCTGTGGTGCAGCAGCAGCAAACCTGTGGTGTCCCCTATCCAGCCGGGTGCTATGCCTGACACTCTGATCCCGTAGTAACCCCACTCTAGAGCCAAACTGCGCGTCATTGAGTCTATAGCTGCCTGCATTCAATGCCAAGATGCACATCACAGCCAGAATTGAACAGTGTGACATTGATGGTAGTGTCTAATGCTATGTAGCATGTTGCAGTCTGCAAGGTCATAAAAAAACAACAATGACAAACGATATTTTTGGCGCTAGGCATGTGCAGGGCAAGTTTTGTCTCTACTGACATTCCACAAGATGTGTCTGTATGTGTCCAGGACCAATTGTCATAGTCACTCAGATAAAAATCTTGCTCAGCTGCCTGATTGATCCAACAGTGTGGGTTTGCAGGTCATTTGCAGGGCACAACCCACACTGCAGGGCATTTGCAGGGCACAACCCACACTGCAGGGCATTTGCAGGGCACAACCCACACTGCAGGGCATTTGCAGGGCACAACAGCATATGGCAAAGGTCCTGAGCAATGTTCAAGGGTACCATTTAGCACCATGATGCCAAAGAATGCTGGTACTTACATAGAGGCATGTGTTTACTCACATTACATAGAGGCGTGTGGGTACTCACATTACACAGAGGCATGTGTGTACTCATGAGGAACGTGCAGAGTGGCATGGGACGGTTACCTTTGCAGCTGAAGCATGTGTCTGATACCAGCTAGCCCCGTAGTGTAGAGTCATGCTGATGTTGATGATGCATCCGCTGCCACATGCCTTCAGCCCTTGGAAGGCAGCTTTACTCATTGTGAAGGTCCCCAGCGTGTCAATGTCAAAGACTGCATTGACAGAAAAGGAAATGTCAAAGATTGCATTGACAGAAAAGGAAATGTCAAAGACTGCATTAAAAGAAAAGAAAAGAAAAAAGTTTACGCTTTGCTCATTGTGAAGGTCCCCAGTGTGTCAATGTCAAAGACTGCATTGATAGAAAAGGAAATGTCAAAGACTGCATTGGAAGAAAAGAAAAGAAAAAAAGTTACGCTTTCAGCGATCATAACAGGAGCGTGTTAAGGCGGCAGCCGGGAGAAAGACTGCATTGTGTCACACAGTCATGAGTATGCTATAGGCATGTTCACTATTGTAGATCAGGTAAGTGTAAGTCTCAGACAGGCAACATTGGTGAAATCAGAAGCTGGACTGGATGTCGTGTGAGATGTTGCAGTCATAAGCATGATGTGAAGCATGATGTGCTAGTCTGATGCATGCATTGCCAAGCTTTTGAAGCATGAGACGATCAGACACTTCTGCTCAGGAGTGCCCTGAAGTCACAACACACAGCTTGCGCAGATGCAAAGCACACATGATCATGGTCTGGATAATGCGCTTTTGGACAATCTGTGTGCCAGCAGTGCTATCGGTAGTCATCTGATCAGCATGCTTGACTAGAAGCAAAGCCCAATATCAAAACCATGCCACTCGCCTGTCTTGAAGCCCTTTGGTGTGAGAATCTCTGCAGGGGCTAGAAAATTGCCGGCTGCTGCATTGATCAGAATGTCCAATCGGCCCCACTTATCTGTTGTGGCTTTCACTGCAGCTTCACAGTCCTTCAGCTCTCTTACATCCCCCTACATCATGCACTCAGGAGCTGGAAGACAACACTGAACCCGGGAACTATCCAGAGCATCAAGCCCATAATGTAAAATGCTGTGGAGACGCCGAATTTGAAATCTTTGAGGCACATTGTGACCTGTCAACAGGTTGCAGCTGATGCAATTAGGCATACTTTGTTATTTTTGGGAGCTATCATATGTTGTGTCAACCATGCGACGCAATTGCTGCTGTGCGGCTTATTTTAGCAGTGTTATGACCCATATTGCTGTCCTTACTGCTGAACGCAGTACTGCCAAGGTTTCTGCATGTTACCTGTACACCAATGGCTTCAAGGCCTTCAGATTGAAGCTTTTCTGCTGACTCCTGAATAACCTGTTGGCGCCTGCCCATAATCGCGAGTTTAGCACCATGGAGACCTGCGCACAGGACACGCCTTCACATCATTGGCTTAGCTGGGGTAGTGAAATACCAGAGGATCATTCCATCCACAGCCAAGGCCAAGCCAGAACCATCAGTCCCACCTAGTTGTCTGGCGATCTCAAACCCGATTCCAGAACCACCTCCCGTGATGAATGCCACCTAAATGCGCATCAGACGTCTTGCATGGTATAATTTTATCAATGGCATTGAGGAAACAGGTACACGCAGACTTGCCTTTCCGTGCAGCGTGTCATCTTTAAATGGGGACGGTTGCTGCATGCTCAAACAGTGCAAACGATCAGCCACGTTGCGTGCGAGGCGGAATGATTTCGAGGCTGCTGCTGAAATGGCGCAGGGAGGCTGCTGCTGAAATGGCGCAGGGATTGTGTCAGCTCAAATAGCCTAGTTCCGGAAATAAGCTACTTGCGGAGTTTTTGAGGACTGCTCTGAAACCAAACTTCAATGCAATGCAGCTTGCACCCAGCGTCGAAGCTTTTGCCGGATGAGTATATGTCATGAACATTACACAGTTGGACATGGGCAACACCCTGCATTGTGTACAGTTTTGCCCTTGGAATTGGCTTATTTATGCATCATATGATACAGAAGAGCAGTCACACCAGGTGTTAACATTTGCATGCACCTTGGTCTCATACCAGCTGCCTATTCAACGAAGTCATGCACATACACACATCACTGGAGACACCACATCTTAAGTCAGATCCTCCTCCTCTCCATCAGCAACTGCTGACAACCTCTTCTTGACACGAAGCAAGAGTTGAGTCTTCCAGGCGTCCAATCTTGTCAGGCTGTCATACTCTGCAACTGCGTCTGTGAATTTCTGACTGTCCCCGGTTTCCTTGGCTTCTGCCAGACCCTGTTCAACAATTAACAAATGTCATGCTCTTGCTTGCCCACTATGCATGTGTGACATGTTGTAGCACAGGGGACATGTGTGTGTAAATATGCATGGTTGCTGGCCAAATTGCCTGCATGACTGGAGAGTCTGCATGTCACAGGCTCCAAAAGCCTATGTGATAGAGATCCATTCCTGTGCCACATATTGTAGACTCACAAGTCTGCTTTGCCTGTCTGGCCGAGAGGCTCAAATGTGTATACAGGTGCAATCAAGGCATGACAGCATATAGCAAAGCAGCAAGGAAGCAGTTGTATCTAGACGACATGTGCCAATGGCAAAGGTCTTGCCACACAGGATGCTTCATTTGATTGCTGTGACATGCATGTGAGACAAGTGGCAAGGCTACAAGACCCAAAACACATCATACAGCAGCAGGAGGGGCAGTTGAGACATACTATGAGCAAGTTGTGCTCTCTGCTGCCCCCAAATGATATGTCAATGTCTTCATATCGCTCAATGGCACTTCTGAGGGTGAACTCATCGTCAACTGCAAACATGATCAGATTTATGACAACATGATCAGCATCGTGTGTCCATGTGTTCACTTCTCATTTAGGGTGACATGTCACTTTCAGCTTGAGCTCAAACCACAACACAGCAGGTAGCAAATGCCCAAACAGCGCACATGAGCCACATACCAGACTAGCTGTGTAGTATGCAACTATGCTCATGTATACCCAAACGTGCTCATCAACAACGCTGATGTATGCTCATGTATGCAAATATGCTCAGTGACAAAGCTCGTGTATGGGATGATGCTCACGTAGGGCAATTTGCTTAATGGTTATGCCAAGCATGCACAAGTCGAAGCACACAAGCCCATGGAACACGCAGTTGCTCAGCAGGGACTATTCACCATTGAGTCTGCCAAGCATGCACAAGTCAAAGCATACAGACCCATGGAACATGCAGGTGCTCAGCAGGGAGTGATCACCATTGAGTCTGCAGAGACCAGCATTCAACAGATTGCCCTTTGCGCTGTACTTCAACAGGTTGTTGTCCACTTGCGACTTGGCAATGTTCTCGTAGATCTCAATAGCCACTGGGAATCGTTCCAGATCTGCGCTGTACTGAGCTATCTTGAGACGGCATTTGTTGGCTTCTGATGTTTGGTTTTCCACCTCAAATAGCTCTGCTGCCTGTGCATGACAACACACAGAGGTCTGCTGACTTGTTGCCTATACATTCTTTCTGTTGTGCACCAAGTACCTCAAACCAAATTTGCCCATCATTGGTCACACAGAGCAAATACAGCAACCAAAAGGTAATGACGTTGCTTGATATCTGCATGGATGCGTTGACATGCACCACTGGCACGATGCCTCCATGAGATACCTTGTCATAGAACTCAATGCACTCCTCTTTCAGACCATCCTTCTCCTGGGTCTCTGCTACATCCTGCATGCCACCAAAATCCGCTTAAAAGCAAGCACCAATGCACAGGTTTTACAGTTACACTTCTTTACAGATGTACAGTTACACTTCTTCATAATTATGCAGTGACACTTCTTCACAGCTGTGTAGTTACAGTGCGTCACAGCGTTGCTGCCAAAACAGATAGCATGCAGGAGAGCGGAAAACATCATGGTGCATGATGTATTGTTAAGGTAATCAAGAGCGCCAGATTGCAACATGATTATGCAGGGCCAGTATCACCAGCTTCTGCTTGCCAATTGCTGCAAAGGCTAATTAGCACACTCACCCTCAGATTGCGCGCAGCCATACCAAGACGGCCCAGGTCTGTGTAATACCCAACAGCTTTGTGGAGACACCGTAGAGCATCTGCATGAAGCATTAAGTGAATCAACTGCATTTTACCATTGAGTGACGCCAGCAGCAAGCTGAGACATTGTGCAAGCACGTGGAGCAATTTGCCCAGATTTGAGGCGTGACAAGACTGTACTGCATGATGAAGTGTGCATGCACCTGCTTGCATGCCGGGAACCTTTGGAGTGTGCCATGTACAATAGGCCTATCACGACCAAAATATGTGGATCTGCTTGCATCTGCTTGCATCTGCTTGAACAGCATTTGCGCATGCCACAGGTGGACATGCCCTATCATGCACTGCTTTGCATACATGAACTCAGTGATGGCATGCATGATGTTCCATCACGTTCCATCATGGCAATGTGTGTCATCGCAATTGCCAGACAGTATGTAGGCATACTTGACTTGTCCACTCGCTGGTAAGCTTTTGAAGCCTCTACATATGCCTGAGCTGCGTCTGCTTTGTTGTCCTGCTTGACATGTATCTCAGCTAATTTAGAGTAGGTCTCACCAGCATCTCGCCCTGCAAAGGAAGGTGCCACAGTGCGAATTCTGTACTCTAAGACCCTCTAAGCTATATCAGGCTACCTTGTCAGGCAACAAAGCCAAAGCAAGACTTGACAAAGACTGAAGAGTGTTGGTGAGCACTCACATGCCTTGGCCAACTTGAAGTTGTTCCCTGCAGATTCCAAAAGCTCTGCAGCATCGTCATACTTTGCACCCATACCCCCAAGGAAACTGTAGCCCTTGAGCTTCTTGTCGGCTTTAGCGACCATTTCCCTGGCCTTGTGCTCATAGTAGCTCATGGCGGTGACAGATTAAGCCAGGAACTCGCAAGTCAATCAGCTCGTTCCGGTTAAGAGGTGTGACTTACACGGTGCCTCGTTTATGTGCGTCACATAAGCGACTCGTCTGCGTCTGAACTAATGCAAGCAACGCTTATGTGTTTGTGAGCTGTGGCGGAGTCTTGAAAACTGTACGGTCAATCTTGTACTACTCGACCTGCATGCAGGTCAGCTGGGAGTGCACCGACGTAAGTTAGGTCAAATTTTTCGATTCCTCTCCCGTTTCACTTGTTTGGTCAACACAGGGTGCCGCTACGGGCCAAAAGCCCATTGTACCTCAACAAAATCCAAGCATTTACCTCGCTGCCCTGCCACCCCTATCAGCTTAGCGGCTGCAACTCGTTTGCGAAAACGCAGAGCATGCGTTTGGGGTCAGTCTGTACGCCACCCTGTGCGCGTGAGCTGCCATCCTGATGCTCTCCTGCGAGCACGTCAGTGAACTGCGCGTGCGAGCAACAGGAGGACACATGCTGCAACGCTGTGCCAAAATCATACCAGCAGCTCGAAACGTCCGATCGATCACGACAACGTGTGTAAGGCGCAACTCTGGAAACATGTCCACGACCTCGCCAAGCTTTCTTGGCACCGCATGGGAAAGCCAAAAGCTGGCCAAGTGTTTGCGAGCATTCGATCCGCAAAAAATGGAAGCAGGGCTGGTCAGGGGAGCAGCTGTGGTGTGTATTGTCGGTCTACATTGTTCATTCTGACCTGCCACACATCCTGAGGACCATCACACAGTGCACCTGTTGCTGCATGTAGATGTGGGCTGACAATCAGGCCTTGAAGCTTCAAAGAAGGGCACATATCATGTGGGAGAATGATGGACCCCAGACAGTGTTCATTGTCAAAAAGACCGGGAGTGCCAAAACCACAGCAAAGCTAAAGGAGATTGCAACCTGGCAAGTCACGCTACAGCTGTGCTCCGTATCTGGCCCATTTTTGCACGATCTCACTGCCTTGGAGACATGCACATCAACGCCCACAGCTGTGCTTCTTGTGTCTGTCTGGTCCTCTGTGACTTTTGTTTGCCCTTTTTCTCAGCATCCCTTGTTTGATATGACTGCTCTGTGCATATGGCACTGCAGCAATGCCTATCAAAGTATGTCTTCAAGACCACTGTCATCATGCGCATGGCACAGGCTCAAATGTTGAGCAACATGCGAATTCCTCAGGTTACAGAAGAAGGGACTCAGAGTCTTGGTAGAGAAACCGGTCCATCGCACAGAGTTTCCAGAGTATGATGCTTTTGATGCTGAAGACGATGGTGAGGAACTTGCACTTCTATTCTCACACCGGAGCAGCAGATGTGCCTCTATGCTTTGTGCTTCCTCAGCTTGCATTGTGTTCCTACCTAGTCATATTGCAAGCATGCCTATTCTTTGGGCACATGTAGACTTGATTCTACCTCATCCACAAATTCCAGCTATTCGTCATCTGCCCATGTTACGTTCACTATTGCAGCATCATTCAGACCTGCCTTGTCTAGCCAGCAAGCCATGCATCTGCTTCTGCTTTTCACCTTGCTGGTGCATTGGGATAACTCCTACATCACAGTCATCTTCCTTAATTTTTTGAAATCGATGGGAGCCCACAAGATACTCTGCGCGTGCTTGTTGAGAAATAGCCTCAAATGTGACGTCCACTGCATTACAGATGTGGACTTCTGCATATCTCTTGGTGGCGATGGGACAGTGCTCCACCTGACCTCCCTCTTTGTGGAGGATACCCCCTTGCCTCCAGTCATCAGCTTTAGTATGGGTACGCTAGGGTTTCTGACACCCTTTGACGCTGGTGACTTCAAGCCCTGCCTGGGTAGGGTTCTGGCAGCCAATCAGGATCCTGTTTTCTGCACCTTGAGGACGCGCAAGCGCTGTGAAGTCTACTGGTAGGAACCAAATAGGCTTCACCACACTTTACATGTTGTTTGTCAAATGTCACAGTGTGATTGGCTGACAGGCAATCATCATAGCACATGGCTGCTTGCCTGATGTGGCTTTCAGCTGTGCAGCTGCTGCCTTTCACAGGGAAACATGAACATTCACACATGAGACAGAAACAGCGAAAAATGAAACAGGGATGCTGTCAGCGCACAGCTAGTGTGTTGGGTGGTTGTGGTAAACAAGGAATGGTGTCAGGCTGAATTGTGTTCAAAGGTGTTTTGAAGGCGTCTGAACGTGCTCAAAGCCAGCCGAAAGGCTTGTGCCTCAAGTCTGCGGTTTGAGAAGTAGAACGGAAGTTTTGTCGACAAAAGTGTGTTGATAAAATGGCTGCTGATTCAGGGAAGGGCAGCTGCAGAGGGTGCACCATGTGCTGAATGAGTGCCTGATAGACCGAGGAGCCTCCCCCAACATGGTCACCCTTGAGGCCTATGTAGATGGCCATCACATTACCACTGTGCAGGTGTGCGTCTCAGTTTCTCTTCATGTCAAAACTGTGAAGCCTATGTAGATGGCCACCACATCACCACTGTTCAGGTACGTGTCTCAGTTCTTCCTCAAATCAACGCTCATCAGACACTGTGCATAGATGGCCACCACAGTACCACTGTGCAGGTGTGCGTCTCAGTTTCTCTTCACATCATCAGTGATCTGACCGCCTGTGACACTTTATATATATGGTCATCAGATTATCACTGCTTCAGGTGCACATCTTGTTTTCCTCACATCAAACCTGACTGGAAGCTTATGCAGATGGCCACCACATTTTTATTATTCAGCCATGATAGGCCTATTGAACATGGCTACCCCAATGGTTGCCAGCATAGATTTGCAAATCCTGCTGAGGCTAAGGCCCTACCCCACGAGGGGGCATCGGCTCTTGTATAGCCACCACATCACCACTGCTCAGATGCACATCTTGTTCCTGCTCAACATCAACTTGTGCAACCAAGGGTGCGTGCAAGACTGTTGCCAGCATACATATGCAGGGCGGTTATCACACCACTAGCATGATGATTTCTTTGTGGTTTTCGTTGTGTCTTTCCAGCATGACCAGTGCAGGCTGTCTTCACTGATTGGCTACTGTGCAGAACCATATGTGGCTGTCAACCCACCTCTGTACTGGTACTTTTGCTATTGTGCTCATCTGCATTTGAGCCATTTTCCAGGAAAGAACAAACCAGATGTCTCTTGTTTGCTGAAGATTAATTGCTCAGCCACCGGTCTGGGCAGCATCACAGCTTTGTGTTTTCACACAATGTATCATAAACGCAACAGCCTTTATGCTCTACAAAGTCACAGCACCTACACGCTTTGCCATTCAGGCGTGCTGTGGCCTAGTGTTTGAATGTTAGGGTTCATGCCTTATATAGGCAATCTTGCGGGCTTGGCATCTGTCACATAGTCTCGGTCGCAAAGATGTCGCACAAGCACAAACCCTAAGTGATAGGGTTTGGTACCATGATGTGATTTCACAAACCCATACTTTGGCTGCAGGCTGATGGGCTGATCATAGCCACCCCCTCAGGCTCAACAGCCTACAGCTTGTCAGCAGGGGGGCCCATGGTTGCCCCCTCAGTCCCCGGGACCCTGCTGACCCCCATCGCCCCTCATTCCCTGTCCTTCCGACCCTTGGTGGTCCCAGAAAGCTCAGAGATTGAGATTCATCTGCCCCCTAGCGCACGCTCACATGCCAGGTTGGGTTTTTGCCTCAAATCATGTGCTATGTCATGGGTCTGTAGCTCCAGGCTGCTGCCTTAGGAGGCTCCCGTTTTGATTGCTGAAATGCGCAAACTTTTCTTTTCTTTTCATGGGTCTATGCAGACTAAGTGAGAACGTCGCTTGTGAAAGTCACAAGCAATCCATCAATGATTTGTGCAGTTATGCCCGTGGGCTTCTTGACACTAAGCTGCAAGTCATTATAAGGATTGAAGCTGTCAGTTCTGATGTGACATCAGGCCATGATGTTCTCATGGCTGAGTGCTCTGCTGCGTGCTTTGTATATGGCCTGCCTTGACTGCACTCTGCACGCCATACAAGTGCAGCTTTGTATGCAGCCTGCCTTGACTGTGTCTTGCAAATGCAGCTTTGTATGCAGCCTGCCTTGACTGCAGTCTGCATGTCTCACAAGTGCAGCTTAGCTTGCAGGGCTAGCTTTGCCTGCAGTCTGCATGTCTTGTAAGTGCAGCTCTGTTTGCAGGGCCAGCTTTGATGGCCGCCACACGCTGCGCATGCTGAGAGACAGCAGCATACGCTGTACCACCTCTTTATGTGCTCTGCCTATGATCAACATGGGCTACCTAGACCGAGACTGGTACGAAGGCATTGTGCAAAAGCTCAAGTGGAACGTGCCGATCAGGGAGACTGATGCTGCCGACATTGCTGCCTTCACATCTAGGAGCTTGTTGCGAAACAAAGGCGTGGACACTCAGAACCTATCGCCTGTCGGGAAGACTGCAGATGCTGTCGGTGATTCAGCACAGTCGGATGTGATTGGTCCGATTGGCAAGAACACTGCCAGCAATGACAGGCTGCACCCGCAGGAGAAGAAAGATGGCATTCAGCAGGAATTGCCAGACAAAGTCACAGCAGGCACAGCTCAGTCCAAGCTGTGACATGTTTTGCCTGCATGGTAATGAAAGGTGTCACAATGGTTGATGCATCTCTACCGCATCTGCCATAACATACAGACCCTAGTGTCTATAGATGCTCTTGGCGTTTGACAGCTGTTCTGTGTTAATTAACGTTTAGGGTGGAGTTTTGAAATAGGATCAGCTGTTGTAAGACTTCCAGTGACACCCGTTAGATTTCAAACACATTGCAGATTGGAACACATGTCTACAAACGCTGTCAAGCACACATTGATGACCAAAACTCACAGGTACATGCAATGTGCAAGAAACACCTTGAAAAGAACGCCGTAAACTTATCACACACAACCTGGTCAAAGTCAGACTTGAAATATTGTCTCAGTCATATTGCGAATAGTATTCAGTATCACGCAGTATTGAGTACTAGTATCGAAATATGGCATGCTGCCTTGCTCTGGGCATCCTGCAGCTTGACTTGCTGTCGTCCAGAAGGCACCAATTTCCCTCTTTTTATGCCATAATTTTCCACCACAGTGGTAAAGCATGGTACTCAGGCAAACCCCCATACATCTGATCATCATCACACCCCTGAAACAGCAAGATTGAAACACTGTTAGCAATCGCTTGTAAATTTTGGTTTGGACACATCAGCCATACTCAGTTGGTTGGACACATCAACTGTACTCACTTGTTTGGACACATCAACCATACTCAGTTGTTTGGACACATCAACCATGCACAGATATGAAAGTTGAAGAAGGCCAAACTGGCACCCGGCATGGTAAAGGCAACAAGCAAAGCAAGAGCAATGCATAGCCAAGAGTGGCCCTCACCGTGCATAAGGTTGACTAATTGTGAACATATCGCCATGGTCGGATAGCCACCACAACAATGACAGCAATGATGATGAGGACAACGACCAGCCCACAGCACATCCACTTGCGCGTGTTCTTCTGGTACTTCTTGGCTTGCACAAGCTCGTTGACGCCAGACTCCACATGGTCTCTGGCCTTACCCACCTGTCAATAGCCATCAAAGAATGTTGCATGCCCTTTGAGATGCGATAAAGACAGAGCTGAACAGGGTGTTCAGGTACAGGACAAGCACAGCTGTCATAGCATTGTCGCACACTTCAAGTGTAAGCCACTGAGCATTGATTGCAAATGAGCAGGAGTCAGCATATGGACCAAGCTGAGCTCATGCAACACAAATTCTAACTTGCAGACAAATTTAACAGGCTGTGTCCCTGCGTTTCTGTTGCCATGATTTTACTGCTATATGTGAGACTAATATGTCTGACTAGATCCTACAGGGTTGAAGGTTGCATCCTGTTATATGTGTGTGTTGTCTGTGTTAAGGACCCCACAGCACACATCTAGCTGCTCAGCACTCACAAATAGCTACACCAATCACGTGGCTACACAGGCCAGGCAACAGTTTTGGAACATCATCATCTTCATGAAGCTGGTGTGTGCAGTCAAAACATGTAGCCTGATCATCTTCATGAAGCAGGTGTATGCAGTCAAAACATGTAGCCTGACCCGCTGCCATGCAATGATGTATCAGCACGCAACGTGGTCACAATCAAAGGACGTCCTGCTGCTCAGTCAGGTCAAGGACACCTGCTTGAGTATAGGAAAACATGCAGGTCGCTTGACAAGAACAAGGGGGAAAGCCAATCTGCTGCTTGATAAGTCAAACATCAATACCTCCTAGTAACAACGCAACAACGTGACGGAAGCTGATATGTGAGGGACTCATCAGGACACGAGCAAGGCAATCAGCACCTGCAGCATTCAAGCTGCTGGAATGCTTCATACACCACGCCCATCAGCTTCACAGGATACATGCAGCGGAGCAACCCAACCTGCTGCTCAATAAGCTATTCAGCAATGCCTGCTGAAGACAAGGGAAACATGCAGGAAGCAAGGGAGGTCACCAACTGTGACACCTCTTCCAAAAAAGGGAACATGCCAGAAGCTTGACACATGCAAGGGGGAAAGCCAACCTGCTGATTGATGAGCTAATCAGCAACGCCTGCTGAAGATAAGGGAGCATGCAGGAAGCTTGATACATCCAACTCTGACTCCTTCTTTAAGAACAGGAGCATGTGGGGAACTTGACATATGCAAGGGAGGAAGCCAACCTGCTGCTCAATGCTATCCAGAAATCCCTGCTGAAGACAAGGGAAACATGCAGGAAGCTTGACACATGCAAGGGAGGTCACAAGCTCAGGCACCTTGTTCCAAAATGGGAACATATAGGATGCCTGCTGGAGACAAGGGAAACATGCAGGAAGCTTGGCGTAGGCATGGGAAGAAGCCGACCTGCTGCTCAATGTTATCCAGCATTTCTCCCTGGGCCTCCACCAGCACCGCCATGTCCAGGAAGATCTGGTGCAACTCCATCAGGCTCTTCTCCAGCTCCTTCACCGCCTCGTGCCGCTCATTGATCTCTGCCAAAGTGTCCAACACCTGCACCAGAATGTCACGCCTGGGTAGCCCGGTATAATACTTGGCTTCTCATGACATTGACGCCAAAAGGTGTAGTCTAGCCTTTTCTTTTCAGCGGAATGGCACTGGCCATCAATGCCCATGTTCAAGCACATGTTGTAGGCTGCCTCAGACGCTATGTGGGCTGTCTCAAAGATGCTTTGTGGGCTGTCTCAAATAGTTTTTGGGCTGCCTCAGACGTTTTGCGGGTTGCCTCCGAGGCTGTTTGGGCCGCCTTAGATGCTTTGAGAGCTGCCTCAGGCACTTTGTGGGCTGCCTCTGATGCTTTGTGAGCTGTCTCAGACACTTTGTGAGCTGCGTCAGACACTTTGTGAGCTGTCTCAGACACTTTGTGAGCTGTCTCAGACACTTTGTGTGCTGCCTCAGACGCTTTATGGACTACCTCAGATGCTGTACCAGCTTCTGCTGTCACCTGCGATACCGGTGGTGCCCGCCAAGCATGACACTGTCACCCCCTGTGCTGCAGTGACGCCGAGTGCAGACTTGAAGACAGACAGTCCATAAACAGCAGTCTTGCTTGCACCAGCAGCAGAAGCACCATACATTGTGCACAACTTTTGGCAGTGCAATCTGACAAGGCTGCCTAGTACTGTGACAGCCTCTGCTCTCGCTCACAACAAGGCCTACGCACGTGTTTGGGCAGTACAGTGTGGCAAGGGCAGTATGGTGTGACAAGGGCAGTACAGTATGGCAAGGGCAGTACAGTCTGGCAAGTCAACTCACATGCCCTCGCCCCTGCTCCAATATGGCCTTCTGAAAGATGGTCTCGCTCTCCCCTGTGTCAATCATGTTGTCAATTTCAGCCTCTGTCGGTTTCTTGCCTGTCACAATGTGCGCTCTTCGCTCTACCACTTCCCTGCACAGGATAGCACAAGTGAGTGCTGTTATGCATGATCAAAAATGTGTGTGGCCTGCTGTGCGCCCTCTTTACTGCATAAGCACCCGTCTCATGGTTACAGGCAACTTCAGAATGGTGCGCTCCAATGATCCAGCATGCTATCGCTGCTGCTGTTGATCCCTTACAATGAGAGCATCAAGGTGTCAGGAAGAACTTTTTGAGTTCTTCTTGACAGGAGTGGTCAGATGCAGTAACTCCATTGGTCACAAGATCAGACTACATGTGACGCTCTAGCAATGATTGGTATAGAGCGTGGACAAGAAGTTTTGCACTCTTGTAGAAGCCACTTGCTTCTTGCTGTCATCATTGTCAAAGTGCAATGCTTGAGGACAGTCTGATGGTGCGAGATGTCACCTCAGCCTGGCCTGGGCCTACCTTATAGAGCAGAAGGACCTGCTTTCCTATGCAACTGATGGCAGCTACCAAGATCAAGCAACTAGGCTCTGTTATGCATACCGCAGTCTTGCGTTCTCTTGGCACAAAAGGGTGTCAGACATAGGCTCAGTCACAGCCATGAGTGAGTGCTTGACAGTACACTTGATCATGTACATCTGCCGACAACTGCAGTGATGATCTGTCTGTCACTGATTGCTGCCATTGAAAGTTCTTTTACGTGCCACACCACGCAACTGAATTGTGCAAAGCAGCCTGGAGTGCAGGCTTGTCTGAAACCTGGCGGTGTAATCAGAGAGCTAAGTGCTCTGACAGAAGCGCTTAACAGCAACGGCTGCGGTCATTAAACAGCAAAATGACGGACACAGCTGTCTTGTCTGTACATATGTAGGCAGGCTCTGCAGACCACTCAAGCACAGCATGCAATGATGAGCATGATGCCGGACCACAACTTCAAGCCAGAGTTGGATGCTGACAGACACCTGCCCCATTGCAGAATCTGGTGCTACTGCACTTTTGGATCAAGCAGGGGGGTCTGAAGCAATCCCAGAGGGCAGCCCAGGGGTGAGTGTTCCTTACCCCCCCCTTCCCCCCCCCCTGGTGTGATTGCTTGGTACTGCGAACATTGACAGAGGTTGAGTGCACACCTGTACTCATCTTGCAGCCGCAAGCGCAGGTTCTGGAACTCTCCCATGAGGTCTTTCAGCTTTTTGCAGAGGGCTGCAGTGATGGCTGTGCGAGTTCGCTCACTTGATGACCCTTGCTCTGATCCCTTCAACACATAAGCAGCAGGTCAGCATGAGTTCCATGACCTTGGTTCATGAGCCTCCTGAGTCCTGAGCCAGTCAGTTGGAATGCATGAATAATGGAGGGTCAGCGCTGGCGGCTTGTCAAGGCTGCATGCAAAGCAAATGAAACAACTGCAGTCAACTTGGACAAATGCTGCTCTGATCTGCACTCAGTGAGCAACAGTCCGTTGATCTTGAGACCTGCTGCAGGCCTGCTGAGGGCAGATGAATGATGCTTTCAATAGTAACACATCAGTGGAAGGACACACACCTTTCGCTTGAGTGCTGCCTCATTAAGCTTGGCCAGGTAGTCCAGTCTAGCCTTCAGGTTGTGAGCAATCTTGTTCACCTCGTCAATGTCATCCTGTAAACAATGCGCAAGTCATCTTGCTGGAAGTTTATGTGCCACAGAGAAGCAAAGCATTGCCTTAAAGCTACGAGAGCACCAACACTGTGTAACAGGCAGTAGTAGTTCTGCTGCCTTATGCAAGCGCCGGGGCAGCCCAGTGTAATACTGGACTCTTTAAATTGATGCCAAAAGGCGTAGTCTTTGTCTTTCTTTTCTATGCAAGCGCCTTTCTGCTTTCTGACCTGCATCCGCTCCCTGATTTCCTTCATCTCTGCTGAGCGTGTTATGGTCTTGGACCTCTCATGAGCTATCAACAGCTTCTCCTGATTCTTCTTGATTTGGCTTAGTTGAGCCTGAGACAGCAAAGCAGTACTGAGGGTCAATGCTTGATCATCACACAGCACATAAACAGGCAAGTGTATGAGGTTCAGAGATAGCATGTCGTAGAAACAACCAGGCACACCTTGATGGCAGTGACCTCCTTGAAGAACTCCTCCATGTGCTTGTCTGTAGCATCCGCTTGCTGTACTGGCGCTGGACCTGCTTCCAGATCAACTGGAGCCCCAGGCCGTGTGGGTGTCTCACCACCCTAACAGCAATGGGACAGCACAGGTGAGTGAGGAGCATTGCAGTTGCCTGAGATGGATATCTGTCTTCGGGAATACTATAAAAGCACACACTGAGTAGTATCTCACCCGCACTGTGCCTAGTAGATCGTTCATATTTGAGCAAGCAGAACAGACGCCGAACTTCTCAGAAGCTGACTAACGCCCTGGCTTGGCAGCTCGTGTCCAGCAACAGATCGAGACCGAGAAGTGAATTGCGTGTCACGCGTTTACTCGCGGTATAATTTTGACAGGTAGCCGAGTGCAGGACCGGGGCCCCGCAGCAGTGCGGTCGTTGTGGGCTGTCAAGCCTCAACAACACTGTGCTTGACCCGGACCCTCACCTTGCACGACCTGCAGCTGCTGTGACAACAACGAACAGGACTGTTTGGTCGTACTAATTTGCAGCTGCGCGATCAGCAAATTGTAGCGCTTAACAATTGTTGAGCCAATTGCAATGGAGGTTACGGAATCTGCAGCAGTGAGGTTACAACTGGCAAGGTAATCAAAGCGTTCCAGCCAATTCGCGTCGCTCCATTCGTCGCTCTTATCTCGCGTTGCTCGGGTGTCTCAAACCCTCAGCATGGGTCAAATCCGGATCCCACCGCAGTATCTTTCAGTTGGCAGCCTGGGGTTCGTCGCGGGGTGGATGAGCAGAGGAGGTGAGGGGCTGATCTCTTACTGTGGTCATGAGGATTCTGCATTCAGTTGTGGACTGTGTAACGAGAGCAGGGAAGAACTGTAGCTTGTTTGTCGGCAGAGTCCCAAACATATTTCGTGTTTTGCAGCTATCACACTAGGAAGACAGGTTGCTATAGCTGGCACAGTTGCTGTTGTGGGTGGAGTTGCGGTCAAGCTTATGCATCATTGAGGATGCTAAAACTTGGTGCCTGTTGATGCAATTGGCAGCCATGCCAGACTCGCGTCCGAACCAGACATTTTAGCAGGCGCACAACAGGCGCACAGATATCTGAACACCAAACAGTCTGACTGTGCCAGTATCTTAACCCTGTCATAGCAGCAATAAGCTTCTGCGCAATGGAATGCTGGCTCTGCTGCAATTCATCTGCATGTTGAGACTGTTGCTGGCTGTGCCTACCTGACAATCATTACATGGAGAGATAGTGGCCTAGCCTGATTGTGGCACATGATATAGCTGCCTGACGCGCCATGCTAGAGTGCAACACTGTGGGACAATCAACTGTCAGCTGCAACTCTTTGCAGTCTGCGATGTCCACGTCAGTGTAAACAACATCTCTGCCATGTGCAGATGGATTGCTAACTATGTTTGGAGTTGGTCATGGCTGCATGGCTGTCAGAGGCAGACACAACCAGTTGATGCCTAATATGTAGGACGCTTGAGGGGTACAGTCTGAATGACATTGTCATAGCATGCAAGTCATGCTGTATTGGCTATAATAGGTACTACACTAGAGTTGTCGTCTCAATCACACTTGAGCATGCACTGATGCTGCGTACACTGTCAGACATTCCAAACGTCTGTACTGATGCACGAACAAGTATACTGGTTCAGTGGGTCCCAGAGCTCAGAAGCAACTTCTGGGCGTTCATTGCTGAAAATGAAACCCCATGGAGAGGTCACATGCCGAAATATGAATCCTGGCAGTACTACAGGTATCAAGTGATTCCTTGATAGATTGGATCTCAGATACACGTCCCCAAGGATGCACTGATTTGCAGAGCCCGGTGAAATGCCTGGATCATAAGTATTGTGATGGATACAGTATGTAGTCATGCAAGGCTGTGTTAGGCTGCGCAATGCATTGAAATGCATTGGAATGCATTTCGGAGACTATCATTACAGTGAAGCAGGACCGCTGACATTAGAAGCTGCTGATAAAACCATTGTAGCGTCTGTGGCTGACTGTTAGATCGAGGCTGACAGTCCAGTCGGCCGGCCAGGTATCAAGTGATTCTTTACAAGTTCGCATGCTTGCAAAGTAGCACCTGAGTGACATAGCAAATGGTGGTGGTACAAGAAAATACACATGCATGGGTCTGCAATGAATAACGTATAGAAGCATACGAAACGTCAAAGCAATCGTCTCCGAATGCCATGCCATCATCCATGGATCTCAAATACACAACCCTGCTGAGCAGAAGAAAAGTAATGGTCTGTGCATGACACGAGCTGATCAGCAGTATATAAATCCAGAGCAAGGGTTAAAACTGCTGCCTGGCACCAGCTGGTGCCTCTGCACCTGCCTGAGCCACATGCTTGTGCATCAATGACAACGCAATGATACGGTATTACTTTCGGGGCTCAAGTCAGTGGGCTGATCAAGTGCCATCTGCAGCATCTGTCGTGCTATCACTTGACCCCAAATCTGACTTGGCATTGGCTGACTCATCATTAGGATCCTGAGCCTCGAGAAGCCGCTCAAGCTCCTGCTTCACAGTTCTGGTCTCGGAGCTATCTGCTGATGCTGAGCTGATCAACTTCTCCATTTCATGCCTTTTCAAATCTGTCTGGGGACTGGAGGCGCCCCAGGGACCAAGCAGGCTCCCCAGGACGTCATCAGGCTTCACCCCATGTGCTGCTAGACTCGACACCATGTCTTCGCTATGCAGAAGATGCCGGACCTGTACCACCGCATGCAGAGCAACCTCAGCTCACAAGCTGAGCATCTGCTGAGCCAAATCAGGGTGCAAGCCAAGGCTTATTTGAATCAGCACAAACTTCCAGCAGCAGTTTTTGACTGTTGACAGACACAATTTGTGCAAGATGCAGGTGTGCAGGAAACAGCACACTGTGAGTCCACTGCATGTTGACCTCCATGCTGTGAGTTGAAAGGAGTCTGGAGCACCTCATTGGAAGCATGAGATCAATCACAAATAGGCAATCGCATGCTACAGGAAACAGAACTCATCACTTGACTCATTGACTGTATTCATCAGGTCACGCTCAAGCTGGCAGACGGCGTAACACTGTAATGTGGCTTGCACTATTCAGACAAAGATGAGCCTCAGAGTACAGTCCATGTGGCCCTTTTCTCTCTCTTCCTTTCAGGCAGTGCCAGTGACACTGACCAGTGTAACTGGCAGAACCAACATTGCGCTCATCAAAAGAGTATCTAGGCATCTCCGATATTTTCCAAACAACATGTCATCTCTGAGAATTTAAAGTTTGAAGTAAGCAGGTTACCTTCTCAGCAGCGTTGAAGCCTGGAGGAGTGATCTGCTGCATCATTAACAACAGGCGTCTCCAATGCTTGAAAGGACATGCCATTTCTGAGAGAAATCAAGTGAGAGTCAGCAGGCGTACCTTCTCAGCAGCGTTGAAGCCAGGAGGAGTGATCTGCTGCATCATGAGGTCTTCGTGCTTGAAGCGCGCTGCAAACTGCAGGCGCACCAGCTCTATGTTGCGCCGCACTGGAGGCAGCTTCACGGCCAAATCCTCCAGAATCGAAATGATGGTCAGCCGCATGCCTCGCTGCCGAAGCAGCATCAAAGCCAATATCTGCAGCAAGCACACCACATCACACAGAGCCAGTGCAACAGACATGAGTGTACAAGTATGACCTCTGTCTGAAGCAGCATCAGAGCTGATATCTGGGAAAGCAGGCATGATACTGCACACAGTTCTTCATGTAATCTATGTGAGTAAAGTCCATGCGCAGGAGTCTACCCATAGGTCACAACCAAGCTGCTACCGTGTGAGCAGCATGCATCGCTGATGTATGCATTAACATCCTGACTACTTCACAGCTACCATCGTTGCATCATCAGAAAATGCACAGGCGAAGATGCAGACACAGTCTGCCGATCTTGCTGCATGGTAACATGATTACCATTTTCAACATAGAATCACGCAATGCACAGACTGCATCAGCAGGCCCTATGACAATTTGAGGAAATAACTTCCTGGGGAAGCATAATTTGGGGGACAAATGTACAACCCACATGTAAGGACATGTGTCAACCAGTACCTGTCCCAACACTAGGTACTAGTTCTACAGTAGGCCCTGTGCAGCCCGGTATAATGCTGGGCTCCTCTTGAAATTGACCCCACAGGTGTAGTCTTTTCTTCTACAGTGGGCTCACCTTGTCATACTTGTCTACTTTGTACAGGAGGGAGTTGTTTGGCATCATCTCTCGCTTGTCGTAATCCAGCAGAGCTAATGCTTCAGCACGCGTGATGTTGGCCTTTTCCAAGTCCGCTGCTGCTGCTTGCACTGCATGCCCCAAGTGCTGCTGCAGGACAAACTCACTGCGCACCACCATCCTGCTGAAGAGAATCTCCTGGAGATCTAGCTGCTTCTTGGTGCTCTCGCGCATCCTTGTGACTGCGGGACCTGTGTGCATGTAGTCCATTGTCAGTGCATGCGGGCAGAGTCAGTGTGAAACATTGTGCTGATCACTGACTTTTGGGCAGTTGCCCATTGGTGGTGTCGAGTGGCCTCAAGTGTCAGGCCTGTAGTGAATAAGGGAAGGACAGGAAATTATGGGTTGAAAGGAGCACCAGTGCCAGGCGGTGCTGCATACCATCTAGCTGAAAAGCACTTAAGGCAATACTCAGGCCCGCTTGATGGTGAATCTTTTCACAAGGTTGCTGAAAGATGTATCCTCAGACCCCCAAAAACTACAGCAAACAAGCTACCAACAAACGCTGAGCACAAAGACACAACCTCAATCGTTGCTGAAGAAACACTGCCGAATGCACGCATTTGCAGCAAGTCCAAAAGAACCCCATAAAACCAGTGCATTTTCATTGTCACAGAATGGGACACGCGCTGCAAACCAGCAATACTTATTGTCTGAGCAATGACTCACCTATGGAAGGATGAGAATCTAGTCCATCCAGTAGCATCATAAACTTCTCAATGGTGGCTCCGTTTTTGACACAGAGAGCAGCTACCACAGCGACGGCTTGATCACTTTCCTGACGCCCCCTGTTCATTCTGTGCAGCACCCGCCAGGTCATGCCCACATAAATGGCTGCTGGCACTAGGCTGCTGAGGGCAATGGACAGCAGCCATACTTCTGGTGACACATGGTCAGGCCTGACTGACATGATCTGCACGCATGCACCCCACATGTTTGCTCATCCTGTCTGCTCAGTGCAGACTACACACATGCCTTCAGGGGGAAATGAAACAGGCAAATGGTGCATGGACTCTGGCAAATGTGTTGCCAAATGAAGTGTGTCTGATGGCAGCCATACTCTATGTTTCAGGTGTCATGCATCAAGAAAGGCGTTTTGCTGTGCTGACAGTTCAGGGGGGACTGTGCTTTGCAAACACAGGCACTACCAAGATGGGAACACTTGCTCAAGCTGTGCATCAGCAAAGCCTCATTTGACTGCACAAAGATGCATAGTGGCTGCCGCATGAACAAAGAAGAGGCCAAGAGAAAATGGAATACATCAGCCAGCATGCTACCATCAGCAATGCCAGAACTCCACATGCAGACATGTGATCGATAAGTACTTTGCAGCCTGCACCTTTGCGATTTTGTCAGGGAAAGAGCTGTGGAAGGGAAATGTCAACAGCACTGCAGCAGTGGCTGTTGCAGCGCCAGAAAGCATGTTGGAGGGCGAGCTTGCTTGTTCTGCAAAGCTGTGCCACCGTGTCTTGAGGCCATCAAGCCATTGACCTCCCAGTAACATCTGCAACATGGTATTGCTTCTGACTACGTGAGCTATTGCTTCTGACTATGTGCTGCTGTTGTAAACAGTGACAACAGCAAAGACTGGACTTGTCAGTAGCCTGCCTTGCTGAGATCCCTGCTAGACTTGAACTCCGCATCCTTCTTGGAAAGCTTTGAGCGCAGTCCCCTCACTCTCGCCTCAGTGACCAACAACTGCCTGCGCATTCTTAGCCTGCAGTGATAAGCAGGTCTTGAGTCGGGACCTGTCGAGGAACAGTTGCAGACGGCCCAACGGCCTAGCGATGAGCCGCAATCCACACCGTTTGCTATGTGTGCTTCCAAAACAGTGACCATGATTTTTGGTGTGACAGCAGCGCCCGGTCAGTCCGGACAAAGAGTCATAGCTATAGCTTGTGGACACTTCCGCAACAAAGGTCTGGAACATGCTGTAAGTAGTCACACCGTTTCCACCAACACAACTGTGTTCAACCTTCACTTTGCAGCTGCCGACTATCGGCAATGTCCGGGCTGATCTGAGAGAGAGAGATTTTACAAGCTTGGCACTGCAACGACCGATATGATGACAAGAAGCCGATGACTAATGGACAACTTGCATGCTCAATTTGACAATGAGCAAATTCTCGTCCATGATTGATCGCAGTGCAGTTCAGTGCCTACTCGACATGCTCGTGAGTGATTGCACACTTCTTGATACTCGTCTGGGGTGCTTCCAAGCTGCGCGTCAGCATCATATTTCCCTTTTGCAGGAGCCGCTTTATGCTGACGAATACATGTATTACAGTGCATGTGTGTTTTTCTTGCGATTATGCAGCGGAGTCAAGTTGATGAGGGATCAGCGTCGCTCAAAGCTTGTCACGCATGCAGTACCTCACCTTCACCAGCGCATGTTGTTTGTAGTGGCACTTTCTCAGAGAAAGTTTCTCTCAAAGCTCCAGTCATTCAACATTTCAAATTTCAGGATTTAGGGCGAAGTGGCTGCAGCGGCATGCTTTGAGGCGAGCAGTGAGCAGTTGATCCTACGATCCATGTGCTGGCGCTAGGCAACTGCTCACCGCATCAGAGCTGCTTGCTTGAATCTGTTTTTCAGCTGTGTATACTGTGAGCAACGTTGCTGTGATCCATGACTGCCCCACTTGAGAATGCGTTGGGCGACATTCACGACAAAGATATCGCCGCCATATGGGTACAAGTGTACGGGTGCTTGCGCGATACAGACGTCGGCAAAGGATTGCTTGTTTGCAAGACTTTTGGCAAAATTCTGCCACCCCTGATGAAGGATATTACACTTAGCTTGCCTATCCTCGACCAGACATTTGTGGAATCGTTAGCGTTTAGGTTTCCTAATCTCGAGGGCTTTACGGTGTACCAAGAATACGACGACAACAATCCAGTGGTGGACTGGTCCCAAGTCGTCATGCCTCACCTCCAACACCTTGACCTCAACTACTGTCCATTGGACTCCATTGAGTTTGACACGACCAATACTCCAAATCTCAAGCTGTCAGGCCTTGAGAACCCGGGTCAAGATGTCTGCAAGTTCGATTTGGCGCTCCCGCACCTTGAAAGTCTCTCCTTTCGCTTCACTACGGTTAGTCAACAGTCCCTCAGCTGTATTGCCTGCACAGTGGACCACCTCACAACCTGATTTGTGTTGGCTGCTCTGAGTCTGCTGCTGTTGCAGGTTGCTGACGGGCGTAACTTTGGCAAGTCTGTCTCTGCCTGCCCCAACTTGAAGCAATTCTCAAGCTATAAGCTGTGGGGCCTCGGAGATGCCAAGCAGAAGCTCAACATGCCAAACTGCACGACATTTGCTTTGGACCGTCCTGATGGTCTCTATCACCTTGAGCTGGTCGCACCAAAGCTGACTGAGCTGGAGTTGCTCGATTGCCATGACCTTGAACATGTGAGATTGTTGCCAAGAGAGGGATCCCCAGTCAAGGTCAGCCTTATGGGGACCACGCTTGACAAAGGATCCTTGCAACACTTGCGCAAGCATCCACGAGTTGGGAGTAGCCGCATCAGTTTTGAAGATCCCATGATTGAAGAATACATCGAAGACATGATGGACAATCCATTTCTTCCTGAGGATGAGACTGAGCTGCAGAAGCTAAAGGAACAGTGGCGCCGGCAATTTCATCTATAGATGAACCTAGCTAGGTTATTGAGTTGAGTCGTTGCATCCCATGTGCTGAATTGCTCTAAGCTGACTTGCAAAAAACAGCTGGCAGTTGCATGCTGACATACATTTGTTGAATTCCTGCAAGAGATCAGCAATGACAATGCTGTGATGTGTTTTACTGCAGAGTAACTTAAATGCAAAATAACTTAAATGCAGAGTGCAAGCATACTGCAGGCATGACAGTTTGTAAGTTGTTCATCAAGGAAGGCATTTATGTTCGACATGGATATGAAAACACTGGTTTATAGATTGAAACAGGGTGTTGGGGATAGTGTCAGGAAAGACAGGCTGTGTTTGGTATGCAAGCCAATGCAGGACGCCTAACAGCATTTGCATTGGCGACGCTTTGCCAAAATTTACCTGCACAATGTCCTAGTAACACAAGCCTCAATGTCATTTCTCCAGCGGGACGCAAAGCACAATTGCTGCTTGAGCTACCCCCAGCCAATGGAATGAAGCTAGGCTGCATAGGGCTCTATTGCAGGTGTGGAATTGCCAATAGAGGCTCTCAGAACGGAGTCTGGAATGGCAAAAGCAGCCACCGGCGGGCAGCAGACGCCTTGCAGCTCACTGCACAGCTTCCCAATCATCCTGTTGATGGCTTAGGCCTTCTCACACGCTACATAATCATCATTGCAGAACAAAATGTCCTGATGGATGCGCTGCAGGGAGAACAGGTCTGCAACTGCCTGCACAGCCATAGGGCCACAGTGAGCGACCTCTGCACTTGATGTCACATTGACCGGTATGCAACTGCTTTCCAGAACACAAGACTTGTGCTTTGCAAGCTGAAGCGCAATGTGCCTGTAGCATGTGTGCAAGTTGACAGGTAACATGTTGTCTTGGTTGCATCAGGACCATGGCAGGACCATGCATCAATACCATGAAAATGTGCTTTACAGGTGTGTGAATGTTCAGCCTCAGTCGTCATGCGCAAGCAGCAAATGCAATGCTCAATTACGTGCTGCAGGCTCAGCACCTCACCTTGGTAGATTTGCATGCTTCCAGGTCCTCGCACTTGTTGGTGTCCTCCAGGATATTGGTCAGCATGACAGCCTCCACGTGTGCTGTGGCCAGCTTCAGCAGGTAGTTCAGGCACTTGTTCTAGGCCTGGAAGGCTCCCAGATTGCAAGTGTGCTTGCGCAGCCGCACGTCAATTGTGTTAAGCAGCTGTGCGCAATCTGTACAAACCCAGGGCTTGACCTCACAAGTTGACTGGTTGCATGGTCGGCTGTGCAGCTCTGGTTGCATGAGGTGCGCTTGCTGTAACAATGTCCTGCAATAGCTGATTACCTGCTGTCTTCGGGTGATTCATTTGCAGGTGGACATAGGGCACTGATGTGCATGCAGGAGAGAAGTTCTTCTGATCATTTAATGTTTAGCTGACCTAGACCCTGCACTTGCCAAGATGACATGCTTGCATGCAAAATACATTACGCATGTGTGCACCTGACCAGTCCAGCCAATGATAGCATGCAGTTGCACGTGCTCATACATGCATACCTCATATGGGTGGCTCTTCGCGGTCCGTCTGTCTTCGGATTGCGTTTGAGTGTCACTTCGGTGTCACCCCCACCTCATATGGGTGGATGCAAAACCAGGTGGAGCATGGAAAATGTCATAAATTAGCTCAGAGCTGATCAATACTGACTGAAAAGCCAACCTTGCAGCAACGTCACAGGCGATGTCCTAGTCAACCCAGCACAGGATGATGCCCTTTTGCCGAAAATCAAGCAACTGTGCGTTGATCGAGTAAGCACGAGGCGTGTTACTCGGCAAGTATGCAATCCTGTGACAGAGCCATCAACGCAGATCAGATCTGCCACGGGGGGCGCTGAACCAGGATTTGCAGCACTTCTGCACAAGGTTTCAGCTGCTCGGAACAGATTTTCAGCGGCGTGCTTTAACGTTGACGCTGGCACGAACACACGTCGTGCTGCTCTCTCAGTAAGATACTATGTGCGGAAGCTTTTCTGGTGAAGAGCAGGCGTGAGACCTGCACCCACGGGCCTAGTGGCGTCTGGTCTGGTCAGCTGCGTTGCAAATGAAGCTGGTAGCAGATCACAGCAATGCTGACACTCCCGAGCGCAGCGATTACCCGACCTTAACCGCTTCTGCAACGGAAGGCACAGTCAATACTGACCCAGCTTGGTACACTCCAGCTCGGCTGCTGATAGCATTCTGTGTGGTCAGTTTCCTTGTCTTTCTTGACAGAGGTATCATAGCCAGTAATGGTGTGAATGGAGATAAAGAGTCCAACACAGGCATCCAGGTAGACAGCAACCTGCAGCAGTCCAACGGCAAGTTGGCTTCCTCACATTCTGCAGCAGCTGCAGCCCCTTGCCACAGTGATCTGATGACATGATGCTTCTTGCTGCAACAGCCCTGCAGCATGATGTGCCGCATGTGACGTATTTGTTGACCAACATGTCGACTTCATGTTGTCATAAGATGTACACATGCTGTCAAATCTAGCCAGACATGCATACATGCTGAATGTTTGCAGCACATGTCTGCAGCCCGCTGCTTCAGCGCGGTTGCAGAAATTATCTGTCCTGTTCTGTAGGGAGAGTTCCAATTGAGCAAATTCCAAGATGGTGTGCTGCCAGCAGCGTTCATGATTGGGCTGCTGATAGCATCTCTCGTGTTTTCAGAGCTGTGCAAATACTACAATGCTTTCAGATTGATTGGTGAGCTTCATCAGAGCAAGCACGGACGCCATCTTTCTCACATGCCATGCTGCACCGAGCTGCATATTGCATGCAAATTCTTCCTACTGTATGGCAGCTTTCAACTATGCACCAAAGAACTGTCAGTGAAAACAGTTGAAAATCCTGGGCAGCCCCGTATAACACTTGGCTTCTCATTGAAGAAGCCAAAAGACGTAGTCTTTTCTTTTTTGACAGTTGAAATGCTTTTGATGGGCTTGCAGGTTGGGGTATGGCCATCTTTATGGTGTCATCTGTTGGCTGTGGCTTTGCCAACAGCTTCTGGACGCTGCTGGTGTGTCGAATCATCATGGGCGCAGGAGAAGCCTCCATCATCAACCTGACTGGTAAGCTTCATTGAGAGCATTGGTAACAGATGGATTGTTGTGCAACCAACCCTAAGAAGTTGATGGGTTGATCACATGCTTGACTAATGCTATAGCATCTGCGGGCTTCCACCTGAGACAAATGGGATGAACACCCATGGTGAAGGCACTGCATACCCCAAACCTCCCTTGGGTGTCCCTACACCCTCACCATTCCCCTGTACTACCCACCTCTGCCCCCTCCCACCCCCCAATACATTCAAGAAGGTTGTACTAAGGTCCTTCTTGATAGGCTGCTATTTGCTGCTGAGGCTCCTTGATTGTACACAGTTGGACCCTATCAAGACAGATGTACTAAGGTCCTTCTTGCTAGGGTCCAACTGTGTACAATCAAGGAGTCTCAGCAGCAGATATCAGCAACTGCAATGCTGCCAGAACTTGGTACTCGTCCCATGTTGCATAACTGTACAGGTTGCATTGGCAGACAGAGTACAAGACTAAATGTGTCTTGAAACAAGCTGCTTGCTAAGAGCTGGGTCACATCTTGCTGCATACATGACCCCAGCTGGACGCATATCAAGTATGAGCTTGATCTCAGTGTTGCCTACTCAGGCCCTTTCATTGATGACGTGGCACCCCCATCACAGAAGACTCTCTGGTTTGGCATTCTGTACCTGTTCCCAACCGTTGGCATTGCAGTGGGGTACATCTTTGGGGGTGTGATAGGGGCCAGCATGGGCTGGAGAATGCCCTTCCTGATTCAGGTCAGTTCGATGCTTTGATTGCTGTACCTGCTGGAATTGCTTTGCTGGCTGCCTTGTATGGATCATGCTGTTCCAGAACACCTTTTGATGCATTCATAAGTCTTGACTTGGTGACCTGAACAATCCAAGTCGCACTTGTGTCAAGACCGCCAGTGCCTGCATCCAGAATCCTGTGGCAGAGCGCTCATTGCCTGAACAGCAAGGTGACAGAAGCGTCGTCATGCACAGGCTGCCGTGTTTGTAGTAGTGGTATGTCTGCTGGTGAGGGTTAAATGATAGCGTTGTTGATGCGGCATTGTCATGCACGTGCCTTGTTCATAATGAGCTGGAAAGCATTTCAATTAGTGTTTATTATTACTAGTATTATTAAAATATATTAAATCAATAACATTGTATCAATCACGTTATATTAATAATGTTATAGTCACTACTATTACTATTACTATTTTGGTTCTTGTTATTATGATAATGGTGGTTGTTATTATACTGTAATTCTTATGCATGTGTACAGGCTGCAGTGTGTGTACCAGTGGTGTTGTGGCTGTTCTTGGTGCACCCCATCAGCCTGCGCACCATGCATGACGATGAAGAGGAAGCACACACAGGTACACCAGTGCCCTGCTGCTCACGCATTCTGCTCTTTATAGCAGCGTCTGACAGTCACATCATGTCAATGTGCTGAAGCCTGCATGTCGGCACCTTTGGTCATGGCCCACCTGATTTTGTTCATGTCAGCATACCAGAAATGATCACGTTCAACTCAGCAGACCTGAAATAGTCACATTCAACTCAGCAGACCTGAGATGATCATGTTCAACTTAGCATACCTGAGATGATTGGCATCAACACAGCATACTTGAGATGACTTCGTTTGAATCAAGCATGCCTGAGATGATCACACTCAACTCAGCGCACCTGAGGCTGAGTCAAATCTGAATTGAGCTCACCTCATGCAACCTCACCTCCATCTAACCTAGCCTAGCGTAGCTCCATCTAACCTAGCCTAGCCTAGCCTAACCTCCCTGGCAAAACTAAATTGACATCACGTGACGTAAGCTAGCCTAGCCTATCTGACCTACTCTATGAATGCACTTCCTGCCCCACCCCAGCTGCTGTCCAGCGTGTCTTGTTGATGCTGCATGCACATACCTTTTGTCAACCTCCACATTGAACTGCAGACAAAACCGCATACCTGCTTGGCACTGAACCAGCTCTACCCACTGTTGCAACTCACCTTGTGTGACCAATGCATGTATTGCTTGAAGGCAACAAGATCTCTGTGCCTAGCGTGTGTTTCTGAATGCTTCACAACACACAAGCTACACCAGATGCACGCCGACAGTCATGCATCAGAATGAAGCAGCCTTTCCCTTGATGCTGCTCACGTACAGCTCATGTCTTGGTGTTTGCAGATCTGAGTGCCCCTCTGCTTGGCAGCGAAGCAGCACCAGCTGCAGCTGTGGTCAACTCTTTGTGGGGTGACATCTGCATTCTGTGCCGCCACCCAGTCTTCCTGTACAGCAGTTTGGGCTACTGCCCAGTGCAGGGTGCTTTTGGCGTCTACTCCTATTTTGGTCCCCAGGTGATCTTACTTTGGTCCCCACATGATTTTACTTTGGTCCCCAGGTGATCTTTCTTTAGACCCCATGTGATTCTACTTTGGTCCCAGGTGACCAACCCACAGCAATCCTTGTGCAGTATGTGCTGCATGAGTAGTAATCAGGTGCCGACAGGGTGAAAGAACTGCACTCACCACTTGTGTGTACACTGCCTGACTGGGTGTGGAGTGTGGTTTGGAGACACAACTGGTGTAAGGCATGCAGCAACTGACCAGTGTGCGGCTCAAATCAGCTGTCACTGAGGCAATGGCATTGACGATTGGACTCAGATTGGCAAGACACTGCTGGACAACGCTCTGCAAGGGCACATTGTAGTTTGTGCCTTTTGCCGGACGCTCTGCCTGCTCATTGCCATAATATTGTACCATATAATGCTTGCTTGCTGGCATGATGGGAACTCACCTGCCATTTGCCTTGCATGCACACAGGCAGGGTATGAGCTGTTTGGGGTGGGGCGGGAGTCTATAGACCTGACCTTTGGGGGGGTGACCATTGTCACGGCAGTGGTGGCTACCCTGCTGGGGGGGTGGGCCCTAGACCGGGTGGGGTCCTCCATCAAAAATGCCATGCTCCTCAATGGTGAGATTTTTTGATTTTTTTTTGTTGGGTACATACAGAGGCTGCATGACAGCTGGAATGCTCTGCCAATACATATCAGCAAACACGAATCGCAATTGCACTGACATGCGATTCGTTGGAATCACCTGTGTCGCTTGACAAAGACTGCAGGTCTTGCTTCCCCAAATTAAGATGGCGTTTTCATACTTTCTGCGTCCTTCTGAGCTTGTATGCAGCCATGGCCAGATCTGATTGACAACTGTCAGCAGTCATACTCATTGCATCAGCAATCCTCTGTTTTCACTCAGCCAAAGCATTCCACACCATTGCTGCCTGTACCAACTATGGTTCGCCCTTGTCCCTAAGCTCCTGCCTCCCGCCAAACCCAGCCTGCAGTCTGACAATGAGTTGTTCCGATGGCCACAAAGGAACAGTCACCTCAGCAACAGCTGTTCAATATGGAAAACATTGATGTTGTCTTTTTTGGCATGTCAGACACAACACCCCTCCCGCCCCCCCCAACCCCCCTTAACAAACCCCGTTGCCAGCCATGGTCTGTCTGATGCTGTGTTGGGCTGCAGGCATCAGTGCAGTAGTGGGCTTCGTAGCAATTGTAGCAGCCTTCTGGATCCCACCAGCCACCACTGCAGGCTTTGTGTGGTTCATGCTCATCTTTGCCGTTGGCGAGCTGGCAATCTTTGCCGGGACAGCACCTGTTGGTGCAGTCATGTAAGCCCACCAAACCACATCTCCTTCAACTTGCCCTTTGGCGGAGCAAAACAGAAAGAAAACATGCCACATTGGGTTCTTCTGGACTTTGGACCGCATTGGATCAGGCATAGTGTTACCCTGCAAAACCTTCAGCTGGCAGTTTTGCTCTCCCAGATTTCCCTTCATTTTCCCACATCCATTGAAAGATTCAAGGACAGACTCCCAGCCAGTAACCCTTTTGCCCCCCTGCCCCCTTTTTCCCGGCCCCAAACGATCAGCCCCTGTTTTCATACATCTGGCCAGACGACTTCTCCAAATCCTCACAGGAACTATATATTGAGAGCAGGTGGTGTGTTGCACAGGCTGGGGCGCTGTGATTGGTTTCTTTGCTGTCATTGCAGCCTTCTGGCTGCCGCCTGCTAATGCCACAGGCTTTGTTTGGTTCATGGCCCTTTTTGCCATTGGGGAGCTTGCCATATTTGCAGGCACAGCTGCTAGCGGGGCTGTTGTGTAAGCACTGCTTTCCTGCCAGACCCTCCAAACACCCCCCTGCATCTTGTGGGCCTTGCCCAGTAACCCCTGCCCAGGCCACCCCCTTGCAATCAGCACATTTTGACCCAAAGCTGCCCTTATCCTCAATATGCCAGATGCCGTCATGACCCACTTGCATGAGCATTCAGGGCAACTTCAGCTCTGCCTGATGGGAGTGTTTGACTGGCTTAAACTGCCTTTGTTGTGTGCTTTCCTGGCTGCCTTGAAGTGCGTCTCCTCAGCATCATATCAGCCCCTCCTTCCCACTGCTCAGCAAAAAATCACTTGCAGAACAGAGGCTTCAATTCAACCCCCAGAAATCACACTTTTTTGCTGAAAGAACCTACAAAGACTGCTAGCCTCCTCCAGGCAGCATGCATCTGTCAACTGAGCCCCACCCTTTCTTTACTATCTAACTTGTTACTATATTTCGTAAATTTACTATGTTCCACTATTTACCACCCCTTTCTGACTGCATTTTATATACTTACTATGTTTTGCTATTCACCACCCTTTTCTTGACTGTGCAGTGTATGGTCAGTTCCCACAAGACTAAGGCCTCTAGCATCTGGCATCTCCGCCATTGCCAGCCACATCCTGGGTGATGTCCCCACGCCTCCTCTTGTTGGCCTGCTGCAGGGTGAGCTGCTTTGCTGACCTGTCTGTCATCTGACTGTCACCTGCCTGTTACCTGCATGTCACCTGCCTGTTACCTGCCTGTCACCTGTGCATCTGGTATTTGAGCTGTGACAAGCAACGCTGTCTGAGTTGTCACTCAACCATCCTGTCTGGCAATCGTCCATTTGTCATGTCTCAATTTATCAGGTGCGTATCTTTGCTACTGCACAGAGCTGTAAGCGTCCTGTCTGTTGCCATTGTTTGCCACTGCCCTGATGAGTGCATGCGCTGTTTTGCAGGCTACATCCAAGACTGGAGAATCTCAATGCTCGTGCTCACCCTCATACTCATTGTGGCAGCAGTGCTCTTCTTTGTTGGGGCTTATGTGAAGTGCATTGACTACAGACCAGAAGAAGAACGGCTGAGCCTTGAGAAAGGACACAGGCTGACTGTGTCTAATGCTGGCAATGTTGGCCCCCTTGTCTCCGACATGGAGTCAGCAACAATCGTGCATCATCACGGTGATCTAGCTGACCATGATGGCTTGGGACAATAATAGTGACTTGTGCTGAATGGGCAGCTCGCAACTGTCATTGAACAAGGCCAGTTCCGGTAGAAATGGCCAACTATCCTGTGGGTTCACTTCAGTGGGGTGCTCGTAGAGATGCAGGTCAAGATTCAGGCATCTGATACTGTAGGCAAGTAGGAAGTCGCTGTGGGACATTGAGGCAGCATATGGCACCTGTCTCAGCATATTTTTGAGGCATTTGAGGTGGCTTTGCTGTTACCATTTACGTCCAAATTGGCACACCAGCATGATGTGGCAGGTCAACAGCAATGTCTAGCCACAATTCTTGTAACATAATGCTTGTATCCTTGATAGCTGGGATCTTACAGACACTTCCCCCAAGATACACTGATTTGCAGAGCTTGGCAAAATGCCAGAATCCTTGCATCATGTATGAAAACCGTAATCACATTCATCCCTGCAAGGCAATGTCGCAGAGACATGCTGGGGTTGTGACCGTGACCAGAATGTGAATGTAACACATGTCAAGGCTCAGCAGCAGGGCTAGCTGCAGCAGCTCCGTGAGAACTTACATGATGCTAAGCTTGTCAAGTGCGGTCTGAGGCATTCTGACTCAAAGCTGACACAATTACTGGACAGAAGCTTGCACACCTGAGACACTGACCTAGGTGAGGATGCCACTCAGACTTGCAAGTTTTGCATTTCACACAAAGCTTAAACTACGCTTTTGTAAACAAAGCAGTTGTGAGGGAAGTTGAGCCAGCTATATTGTGACTATCATACATGTTGCATACCCTCGCACAATGTCTTCTCACTCTCAATCATGCACGCAATATCATACTGACATCACAAGGCTGTGTGCATGTAGGTAAAGTACCACTCCATCTATTCACAGCCTGCTGACGCCTATAGCCATCTTGTTCAGTCTGGAAAGTGTATTGCACATACTTTCAGCTTTAGCTGGCTGCAGCTGCGCATTTGCCTGGCTGAATCTATCCTCTCAGTACCCTCAAACAATTAAAACCGATTGAAACTAAGACACAGCAGCAGTTCCAGAGGAGAACCCAGGCTGCTCATAACGGTAACCACCTCCAGGGGACACTCCAAATCCCTTGGGATCAGCAAATACATTCTCCAATAGCTGTCCCTTTTCCTGCACAAGATCAACATTGGCATTGGTGATTTGCAAGCACACAATGATGTGAAGCTTTGCGCCACAGCAGGCACCTTACTGCTGAGTACCTGGCTGCACATCTGGTGTAACAAGTAGGCATCCAGTCATCAGTTGCAGTGAATAGGGTGCATAGTATACCAGTACTGCCTGTCTGATTGGTAACTCTTGTGTGAGAATTCATGAGCAATGCAATGCGTTACATTGCTTGTTGGTAAGCATGGAGGATCAAGCAAGCATGAGCCTACTATTTACCATGGTCAGGAAAAAGCACAGATCTAGACTATGCAGGACAGATTTTCAAAGCAAAAGAATGATTGCATTTGCAAGGCAGAATGACGACAGCAAGTACGACAACAGCAAGCATCACAACAGCTAGCATGACAACAGCAAACGTGAGCAGCGGCAATGGCAACACAGCAACTGCTTGTAATGACATGGAGACCAGGGAGAAAAAGAGAAGGTAGAACAAATGCTTACTGGCTTGGGAGACTCATCAGCAAACTTGACAGCATCCTCGACCTCATCAATGACGCTCTTCTCTAGCTCTTTCACATCTGCTTCGCTCATCAGGCCAGAATCTAACGCATACTTCCTGAACTGAGGAATGGGATCTCTCGCCTGTCACATCCAGACAGAGACTCTTAAATGCTAACACACAGTCTGGAGTGCCAACCAATGTTTCACTACTGCACTTTGGGAGGAAATGCCAGTGGACAAAACAGTAGACCACAATATAACTCATGTATACAAGGTATGCAGCTTGCTCAAACAAGAGACAGCCTTGCTGCCATGCGACAAGTGCACATGGACTTGCGGTGTCAACACACCTTGTGCTGCTGCTGCAACACAAGACGTCACTGACAGCACATGCTAAGTGGAGGCTCAAACTGCCTGCCATAGCTGCTTTTGTCTCTTCCACTGACTGACCCAGTACAAAGCACGTGTTGCTGCATGCTCATGCATGCATTCAGCTGCATCTTCTTGGGTGAAGCATACAGACATGAAGGGTGGTGCAAGGACAGTACCTGCCAGTAGTCCTTCTCCTTCTTTTCTCTGAGCTCATCAGGGTCTGCAAGGGAGTGACCTCTGAACCGGTATGTCTGGGCTTCAATCAAGGTTGGCCCATCACCTCTTCTTGCCCTCTCAATTGCCTCTATTGCAACTTCCCTCACCTAAGAATGAAGATCACAGCTTTGAGTGTCAAGGGAGCATTTGCCAAAATGTTTTGCTGTTGATGTTCAATTACGGTTTAGTTTGGCATGTTGCTTTGCATGTCATTGCCTCAGCGTTGAAGCAGCTGGAGATGTCAGATAAGGTTTTGTTTTGTTCTACAGCTATACCAGACAATCCCTCTTGCATGTACACCAGCCTTTGAAAACAAGCAGCAAGTCAACAGTCTTCTACATTGCGATGTCAGTATACTTCAGCATACTCACTTGACACTTGAGTTCCTGCAAGTACTGAGTACTGATACAGAGCCTGATGACAATAGTGCTGAATAGTTACTCAATTTAAAGCGCGTTTGCCACTTATTTTCAGCAAAAGCAGGTCATGCACACCACCAAGTTGCGAAAGTTATGTTGCATACCTTTCTGACATCCATACCATCAACAAGAATCCCAGGCATGCCAAAAGCAGGCCCCTTCTTGTAGATGTATGGGCTGTCATCTCCAGCTGTAGGGTTTGTGGCCCTATTGTGCTGCATGCCGATGGCCCATAGGTTGTTCTCCACCACAAAGATGCATGGCAGCTTATAGAGGGACGCCATATTGAGGCACTCGTAGAATTGGCCTGTGGAGAATTTATAGATGTTATTTTGCCTTGCCAGAAATACATGGTGAGAGGCTGAAAGTTTACACTGCTGGACATCAAGCTTGAATGACCTATTCATCACACAAGCTTGCACGACATGCAGAATGTAGCAAGACAGGCACGATCATAAGATGCTGAGATAGAGGTTGAGTGGTACAAGAAAGCAGCATTGTTTGCTAATGCTGAACGAGGTAGGGCAAGGACAATGATGATTGCATGATGTAGCTCTGACTGGATGTGGCCGCACCATTGTTGGCTGTTCCATCACCAAAGAAGTTAACAGCAACCTGGTCTGCCTTCTCGTCATGCAAAGCTTCCTGCAACAGCAGAACACAATCAGGACTTGATGCAAGCAATTAACACAGCAAGTGACACAGCAGAAAGGGATGGATTGTGGACCAGAGCTAACTTGCTTGTTGGATCATAAGTTTGCTGCCTTACCCTCCTGTACTTGATCTTGTATGCTGCGCCTAGACCGATAGGAATGCCTTCACCGATAAAAGCAAAGCCTCCAAGCTGCACAAAGGCGGAGCATGTTGTTTTGAGCTGTGGAGAAGTATCTGAGTCATAGCAGAAGATGCTCGTTGACAGGCTCACTCACCAAACCGTGCTCTGCAGAAAACATGTGCATAGAGCCCCCCTGCCCTCTGCAGATGCCGGTCTTCTTGCCAAACAACTCAGCCATGATATTCTTGGCGGGCACGTTCTTGCTCAGGGCGTGCACATGGTCTCGGTACGTTGAGCAGATGTAGTCGTCTTTTCTCAAGTTCCTGATAACGTCTGTTGCGACTGCCTCCTGCCCGCTATATAAATGGACAAAGCCAAACATTTTCCCCCTGTAATACATCTGCGCGCACATTTCCTCGAACTCGCGTCCGAGAAACATATCCCTGTAGATGTCTTTGGCGGTCTCCGGACTCATTTCGCCAAGCTTTGCTTTGTTAGTCTTCACTTTAGGGATCTCCGCTACAGTGGACGAGACCTTGTCTGCTGCAACAGCGCATACTTTCAACGCCCTTCTCTGTATCCGCGTTGCGCGACGGTTGCGACATGTCATGGGGGTGTTGATCGACACAGCTGTTGGAGTTTGCAGTGGTATGGTTGATCTTTGGTGTTGCCGACATAGCGGCTTATTCATCGTAGTGCTCGTCATGCAACAATTCTTATGCGAGCTTTGCCAATGAAAGACCAGTGAAGCCGTGCGTATGATGGCAGGTGCGTCGGCCAGTGCACTGGACACTAGCGAAGACCACCACTCACACCGTTCATCGTTGAAGAGCCTGTTACCACCTGCTTGACATTCTCGTTTAAGCATGCGGGATAATCAGAGTATTCGCATGTCCATGGCAACTGCAATGTCGGGCATCGGCGATGCGCATCGCTGTTGCGCTGCGGGTGACAGCCTCTGTTGCAGGACCAAAGTCGCTTTTGATGTTTGGTAGCAGCTGCCACAGATTGCGATGCATCAAGTTCCACTTCTGATCGGTGCTCACAGCAGCTGCTGATCATACTCATGACCAATCTTCATGGCCAGACGGCGATTGTCACAGGAGCCACACAAGGCATTGGAAAGTGCGAAACAATGTGAACCATGATGCTCCCCCTTAGCTTGCCGTTACTGAGACGTGACTTCGAATATTGTCCAAAGTAGGGAGGTAGCCAAAGAACTTGCAAGACAAGGCGCCACCGTCGTGTTGGCCTGTCGTAACTTGAACGCTGCTAGAGACTGTGCAGATGAGATCAGGTGCTTCCTGTAAACAGCTTCTTGGCCATCAGTGACTGGTCACATCAAAGCACTGCTGTTTGCTTGCAGAACAGGACAACCTGGAGCAGACGTGGTGGTTGGTCCAGCCCTAGATCTTTCACAGCCAAACAGCATCAGGCAAGCCTCCATGCTCTTGTTGTGTCTGTCAAACATGACACAAGTACACCATGAACAGCTGACTATTCTCCCAGCAGGAAGTTTGCTGAAACATATCGGCAACAACAGAGACCGCTTCACATTCTTGTGAACAATGCTGGAGCCAACTATATACCTGAGTCATACACATCTGAAGGTGTGGGCATGTTGTGCCAGGCAAGTTCACGCCTGACTCTGTGATTGCTGCTGAACAGCATAACAGCATCAGAGCACTGTCTGCATCGTTTTGTGCAGACTCACCATGCCCATCACCAAAACACTGTCATAGTTTCGCTGTACCCTGTGTTGTGCTTAAGCAATGATGAGAGGGAATCTTTGCATTGCCTTGGCAGGTGTGAGCCCTGAGTGCTCAGCATCTGCAGCTACAGGCAAGCTGCACAGCTGTGTATGCAGATGTGAGCCTGTCCCAATGTTTGACATAAACCAAGATCTTTGCTCTTTGCACTGTTCTGATATGCCCAAACTTATCAACAAGATGGCATTTTGCTGACCAGGCCGTTTTATACTTGTTTGCCTGGATAGCATCAGATGCGAATGAACATGACACTATCAACCAACTGCTGTGCTACAAAAAGCAAAACTCTTACAACTGGATACCGAAAGAAAGCAAACTTTTTGGTCATCAGCCAACTTCTTTGCAGGTGAATTACTTGGGCCCATATCATCTGACCAGACTGCTGGAGCCCCAGCTAGCTGCCTCTGCACCTTCCAGAGTAGTCAATGTGTCCTCCATTATGCACCGTGCAGCCTCTGTGGATTCCAACATACACCGCTTTCTGACAGACTGGAACAAGGGTAGTCAATATGCCAACACCAAGCTGGCCAATGTGCTGTTCACCTATGCAGCTCAGAGACGCTTGGGGTATCGGAACCAGGGCATTCAGGCAAGCTGTACTGCTTGATCGTGCTGTTCTGAGTGCAGTGTGAAAAAGATTGCTCCCAGAAGTCTGTTGTGCTCAGCCTTGCATCTGCTTGTTGGTGCTCAGTCTCATGTTCAGTTCCTACCTGGTATCATCAAGCATGCTATCTGGTACCTAGGCATGCAATACAACATCATTATGTTTGGCACATGCTTCCTGACTGTCTCACTCTTACATGCCATTTACCTGCGCAGCCCGGTATAATACTTGACTTCTCATTAAGTTGATGCTAAAAAGCGTAGTCTTGTCTTTTCTTTTCTTTTCTTTTCTACCTGCCATTCCGCAGGTCAGCATGGTTCTTCCACCACTGTTGTCATCATTCTGGTCACAGAGGGTACTCATTTCATTTTCATTTCATACCTTACATGTCTGAGGTGTGGAGCAAGTTGTGACTCATCAAACATCAGAGGCTAGTCAGACCTGTCATGGACACCACTCTCCTCTGCACCCTTTACAGCCTTCTCCAACAACCAGGTGGACATGCCATTGGTGGACACTGGGCAGTGTGCATGAGTGAGTGACTTACGCACACACATACATGGCTGCAGTCATACTGTGTTCCAGCACACATAGAAACACATATGGGGCCTACAATGCTGACACCGTAGCCGACAGCTACAACACCAGCTCACAGCCAAGTGCTTGTGCAGTTCTGTGCAGTGGACCCTGGAGCAGTCAGCTCCAACATATATGCCAACTCACGCCTGCCCTCACCAGTCCGCTGGTTCATCCGCAACCTGCATGCCCCTGCTTCAGATGGAGCTAGCGCCGTCATACATGCCGCTACCACACCTATGCCTCTGGTCATTGTACCATCGAATGGCCGGGTGAAGATGGATGAGCTACCTGTAGCAAAACCGTTGCGTGTAAGCTCCTTTGTGTCTGTATGTGTGACCAAGAGGTGAACTACATATGCACAGCGACGCAGAGGGGTAATTGCAAAGTCTTGACCCCTGGCTAAGGGAGTACATATGACAGGGAAGGCAAGACTGGCCCTGCATGCTGACATGCCAGGGGTTTTAGTGTCAGACTGGCAATCATGCATGCATGTTGCGAGGTACCAGGACACATCCAGCAGTGGATGGACATTTGGATTGTTCATGTATTAGAGCAACAAACAAAGTGTAGGCCACCGCATTTGGCTCTGACATTGTTAGGCTGTGATGTTGTAGACAGGTTTTGTGATGTTGGACACTGACAGCATTTGAGCTGCATGCAATTGCCTTCATGTCTGTTGTTGCTTTGTGTTGTCACAGACATTTAATTATGTTGTGCAGCCTGGACAAGGCATTCTGACCACTATGCACAAGTCACTCACTGAGTTGAGTTCCGCTGGACTCCAGGCAGATGCACTTCTCTGTATCCTCTTGACTGCCTGCCTGTTTCACCATGTCAATTTTCCTTCCTTCAATGTAAGCAATCCCCACCCACCGTCCCAATTTAGGATCCTAGCCCCCCCGACCATGCCGCATCCCCTCGCCGCATGTCAACTTGACAAGTCTGCACCACTTGCGTGCTGCAATATTGCGCAAGACAGGAGTCACTAAATACAATATGTGGGTGGTACAGTTTTATGCCAGGGGCGCCTTTGCATCTTCTGCAATCGGATGGTGCTCCAGCGAGGACAAAAGCTTGCTGGGCCGTGTACAGAGAGGGCTCTGGGCAGTCAGTGCAGTATTGCACAGTTCTGTGGACTGGCCAATTCGCCGTCTGTCTCAAGGTGTGTGCTGCTCCTGTAGCCGCTGTGATAATAATACTGATAACAACGCTTTCCAGCTCATGATGAGCTAGGCACCCGCGGGACAAGTCTGTGGCTGTTGGTTTCCACCAACAGGCCAATCACCAGCCTGTTTTGCTGTATGGTTGGGCACGTACTCTCTTGCATCAAATTCATGGCGTCAGAAGCAATGTGGAGATGCTCCAGCATAAAATTTGGTGTTCTCTGGTGTTTTCTGGAAAAGCAACCAGCCCTTGACTGAAAATTACGCAGATTGGGATGACTGCAGATGCAGTTGATCTTGTGCAACATCTTTGCTTTTCCAGCTTATCTTATGGGCTTGTCAGCTGTGTTTGAGCTGCTATGGCTCTTATGTCTCTGCACTCC
>JAABUP010001646.1_pt1 | contig 46459 bp, 46 predicted proteins | sample 5559201 | NCBI WGS metagenome assembly JAABUP01 (sample SAMN10711887, study PRJNA513373) | rock metagenome | isolation source: Antarctica rocks | place: Antarctica
AATAGCTAATCCCTTCAGTTAACCTGTTGTGTTGTAACTGTTTTGTCTCTTCTTGAGTTTCTGTGAGTATCATTTGGCTTCATCTTTGCTGCTCATATGTGTTCAGCACATGTCATCATAGCAGACTGTTCAGCTCAGAGTGTTGTGCACTATGTGTGTATTTGTTGCTGCAACTTCTTTTCTTTCTTGTTGAGTTTTCTTACAGGTCCTTGCAAGGTGTTCAGGTTTTTCACAGTTATAACATTCACAAGTCTCTGCTCATCAAGGTTGAGGCTTATAAAGCTTGCTCATGCACTGTTCTTGCTTCACTTGTGGTTGTTGCTCATGATGCTTCTCAATTGTGTCAAGGTTTATAGGGTTACCTCTTCTGAGAGTATAACATCTTTCTCACATCTTTGGTGTGTAGTGCTCTGTATGCTTCATTCATCATTTTCATTGACAACTGTTGATGTTGATGAAGATATTGATCATATTCTGAAGTTCTTCAGGTTGATTCATTCTGACTATCTTATCTTTAATAGTCTTGTTGAGTCCTCAATAGTATTGCAATACTAAAGTGTCATCATCTCAATTCATTAGGGCTGCAATTCACTGAAACTCTGCTGCATACTTGACTGTCAACTTATTCATTTTTAGAATGTGAAGTCATCTTTTCGCTGCTTGTTTCTCATCAACTACCTTGAAGGCTCTTTGAAGCTCATTCTTGAACTTCTTATAGTCACTGAATATGAATTTCTTATTGTTCATTCATTTCTTTGGTGTTTTGTCAAGAAACTCATGCAATTTGAGGTCAACTCAATTGAATGCTGCATTCTTGAGATACAATACAGTAAACAGGCCTTTGTTCATCTCAGATCTGAACTTTGCCTGGTTGAATTTGATATATAACTCAAGCTTGATCAAGAAGGCTCACAGCTTCCCTCTCTTGTCTGTGAACACATTGAGTGTCAGTATCTTGAGTACATTGATCATTTGCTGAAGGCCTTGAAGGTTGACTTGACTTGTTGAAGCTGACTTCTGCGCACTGATTGTCATTCTTATATTGTAAGAATGTTCAAAGTGTTACGTCCTGATCTGAGATGTCTTGAATATTAAGGCTAGAGATTTGTGCTTGTTGATATAAAGATCTCAGTGTGCGATATAGGGTAAACCAGTAGTTGGTAACTTGTATTGAGTTGAACACAACCCATTTCCATAGGGGAAATGGTCCTACTATATACTATAGGATCGCCATGCTCGCCTTGCTCACTGTAGAGCAATAGAGCTGATAGACCTACTAAAGGTCTATCGCCTCACTGAGCTCGCCACGAGCATATAGAGCTGTGTGAGCTTATGCCCAGGTATACGCTTCCCTTGCGTATTCCCTAGAACATACTAGCCGGTTACGGTCTGGCCGTAACAGCAGACATGATGTCTGACAGCAATCTTTCTACAGTGATTCTGTACATGCAAGCCTGTGCCTCTACAGAATTTGTCACAGATCAGGTTCTAACTTGAATTCTCTTGTTATTGGTTATTGATGCAGAGAGCATGCTACAGCTATTTGTGCTGATGCTTGAGGCTGACTCACTCATTACACAGTCAAAGACTGAGCTCATTGCAGTTCAGCTAAGCTTAAAGTGAAGATACATGAAGTTCAAATGAAGAATTCATTTGATTCACCTTCATCAATGTCATCAGTCTCAGTGTTTCATCAGTAAGTCAAATTCTGTCTCTACAGTCATAAGTTTGGTCACTCACTGCAGTCACAGCTTCAAAAGAATAAGCCAAATCTCACACAGACAAAGAAAGTGATCAAGCAACAACAATCATCATCATCACAGTCATATTGAATCACAATTCCTCTGTCAAAGCTGAACAACTTTTACATATCTTATCAGAAATCTACTATGACATTTTTCATTCTGATATACTACTGACATCACCTTCAATTGTCCGGCTCAAGCAGGAACAGATCCAGAACCATCACTGTTGAATCAGGAACACAGAGCAATTGAACTGTTGAAGAAGACTGAACTTTTTAAATCATCATCAAATCACTCATTCTGATCATTGCGGTCTTTGTTCTTCAGATACTTGAACTTCAAGCGGCAGCTAAAGAGAATAAAGGCGAAGTACCGTCAGTGTCAGTGCTCCCCCATCTTTCAGCCTTTTGGTGTTGCAGTGCTCGATGAGTACAATGAAGTAAGGGATGGATGCAGTTGTTCCAGTAGTGATCACTGTCATCTCACCAAATCGGGTGTTCTAAACGGCAGCTGACATTCTGTATCTATCACCACAAGATGATCAATCTGGGATATCCACACGTGAAATACAGACGGGGTATATCCAACACGACCTATAAGAGATTATACAAAGTACTCCCAAACGATGGTAGGTATCGCTATGCTCGCTAGCCAGCTATGGTAAATATCAACAAATGAAAAATCAAAAGCCCCCGATTTATGCGTTCATGTTAGGTCCAAACGGTTCCCGCCTCTCAGGGTTCTTCCCGTCTCCCACATTGCCATCAATTGTGCTAACGTCATCGTCATAGTATCCGCTAGTACTCTCGGCATCTTGGTCGTATGAGCCTCGACGCATCAGAGGCGGAGTTGCGGGAGGTGCTCGCTGCTTCTCCTGCTGGCGTGAAGACGTAGGCCGCGAAGGGCTGTACGCACGAAGCGGTCTGACGGACGACACCTGCCTGCTTAGCGAAGTACCACTGGCCGGTGGCCTTTGACGAATGTTTGCGCTTGGCGGTGTCAACAGGCCAGACAAGAAGCTTGGCGTAGACGACTGCGCAGACTTTGAGGGTGTCTGGCTAGCACCAGACGCAGTCTCAGACAAGTTGCCAAAAGATGTATCTCTGTTCTTCCGCCAATTGCCCCAGGCGGCAGCGGCTGCGAGAGGGAGAGCTCTTGGGGACGATGCTAGATTCGAGATGCTGGCTAAAGACGGGAATGTCTGCCCACCAGCTAGAGCTCTCTCTTTCTCTTGCTGTTCCATCTGCAGATTGGCTTTGAGTCTAATCACAGCGCCTTTGGCAGCTTCACGGTCGTATTCGGGTTGAGATAACGTGTTGATAATATCCTCTAGATCATCAATCCGTACGCCGAGGAGCTCACGAAGCCAGGATATCTCCACGTCGCGGTCTTTGATCTTGGCCGGTGCTTCAGTGTCGACCGTTGAAAGTTCTTGCTCGAGCTTCTCGAGGCGTCCCTCCCGTTCCTGAAGCTGCTCTTGCAAGACCATGATGGACTCGCGAAGTGCCTGTGGGGAAATCTTCTCTGGCAAGTCTGAACCTCTTACAAGCGGAATTGAAGCTGTCCAGGCAGGCGACAGCGTCGATGTACCCCTCGCTGTCTGCGCCGCCTGCGCAACGGCATGTGCAGCCGACTTGGCAATCTCCAGCTTTTCCTCGAGATGGGCAACCTTATCAAGAAGATCGTCTGTCTTCGCATCAGATAGGCCTAGACGCTCGAGCAGATAGGTCTCAGCTCGCTGCTTGTCCTCTAGAGCGTTGTGCAAAGCCCGCTGGTGTTGTGCCTTCAATTCTTCCAGCGTTCGCTCATGGAATCGGTAGTGCTCTTGCAGAGCCGCTTCTCTAGCTTCAGCAGCTTCTCTGAGTGCGGTGTTCCTGGAGTCAGAAGCTTCCTCTAGCATCAGCTCATGTCTTGCTTTGGTCGTGTCCGCATCCATCTGGCTGTTCTCAAGCTGTGTTTTCAGCCTTGTAATACCAGATTCTAAATTGGCACGGATGATATTGACTTGGTTATTTGCCGCTTCGATGTCCGCCTCCATTGAGACTCTCGTGCGGTGGACTTCCATAAGCCCTGTTTCCCTAGCATCATTGAATTCGCGCTCAAACCTGGCAGCAGTCTTCTGGCTTTCAATATTCTCCAGCCTCAGGTTGTCGACCATATCTTCCAATCTTTGGTTTGCACTCTGCATATGCTCCACAGCGACTCGGAACCGCATGGCCTCCTTCGCTTGCTCCTCGAGTCTCTCAACTTCGAGCTCCAGCCTATCTCGTGTCCGCGCTTCCGCCTGAAGTCTTCCACCAAGAAGCTCGTTCCTCGCTATATGGTCCTCTTCTCTTCGTTTCCAGCTCGCTCGATCATGAGCAACATGTTGCGCAGCTAACGTCATGTCTTCCTGCAGCCTATCAAACTTCCCGCGCAGCCCTTGACGAAATCGCAAACTTTCCTCCATTTCAGTCCTGAGGGTATCCACATTCCGTCTTAGGTCTCTATTCTCGTCCATGGCCACGTCAATATCCTCTCGCCACTGATCCCGTGATAGTCTGTACTCTTCCAGAGTCCCCTCGAGTGCAGTGTTTTTGGCTGACAGTTCGGAAGCCGTCGTCTGTAGATTCTCTTGTGCACTTTCCAGCAACGCAGCGCGAATCATGGTTTGCTGTCGATCGTCATGAAAAGCTCGTAAGCTTCGCTCCGTCTCCTCGGCAGACTCTCGTTGGTGGGCACTTTCTTCTTCGGCAATCCTCAGCAGTCTCTGAGTGTCTGCAAGCGCATCTTCAGCTCCTCTACGAGCTCTCAGCTCATCATCCGCGCGCGTATCAGCCACGTTCAGCATGCTCTCCAGGCCAGATATCTGCAGCTGGTACTTCTCAGCTGTTGCTGCCTCATGACTTTGCTTGATGGGGTTCGATCGGCCACGCATCTGCCGTGCAACAGCGTCTTCGACGATTGCTTTGAGGTTCTCAACCTGTGGGTATTCGCGGGTTGTCCCGGAAACGGTCTCTTTTAACTCCGAAAGAGCCCTGAGAACGTCAGACGATGTTGACGTTGATGCCGAAGCGGGCACTTGCTGGGCAGCCAAGGCCTCAACTATTGCAGTTTTCATGTTCTCGAGGCGTCTGTCTTTCCGGGGTGATCTCGTCCGTGCTTGATAAGCATCCTCGACATCATCCTCGTCATCAGCGTCGCTGTGCTCAATCTCAGCTGACATACTTCTGCGATCTCTTCGACTTGTCGACTCGGTGGATAGATGCGCCAGTGACTCCTGGATGACCGCCAAAGTCTTCTCAAGCGGCTCAAGACGTTCTTGCAGTAGTCCACCTACCAGGTCATCGACATGGTTGTCGAAGAATCGGGTCCGATGCTGCAGCTTAATATCTTCAGTGGAGGATATTGCATCATCCCAATCGCTGATCGGAACATCGCCTGCGTTGTTGAGCCGATGAACTGGGGACTCAACCGCTATGCCAGGACGCCCAGTATTCATGAAATTACCTTGACAGGACTGGAACTCGATGTCGGTGCTCTCTTCGAGCGAATTTTGGTATTGCTGCTGAAGTCTTTTCACGCTTGGAGAACGAGCATCGCCTCTTAGATTGGCACCGGGCAACAGCTTATGCACACGCGTTGGCTCGCCAGAATCAAACTCAAGACTTCCGACACGATCTGGGCGTATCCAAGGTCCATCTGTTCTCTCAACGCCAAGGTCCGAATCATCCTCGTTCAGATGCTTCATGACAGCGTCAATCTCATGAAAAGACGGCTCAATGAGCGAGTCGTAGTTCACACCTGCGCTGTTGGGATAGGGCACGTCCTTCCGAGATTGGCGTATACTAGCGAAAGGAAAGTCTACATCACGCGACCTGAGCATGGTTGCAGGATTGTTGTGGAAGACTGGCGGCGACGGGCTATTTGCGAAGCGTGAATTGGCTAATCCACCAGTGTTCTGTGCCGCCAGAGGTTGGCCCGTTTCTTCACCGATGTTGAAATTGAAAGAGCTATTTTCGCCACTGAATTCAAAGGACTTGGCAGTCGCAGATAAAGAAGGCTTTCCAGTATGGGTTATCGTTGTGTTGTCTGCATCCGCCGGCCTCTGGCTCTCCTTGGTAATAGTTCCATCCGCATCTGAGAGTGACTCGGATCGAGGTACAGATAGCACTTCCATAGCATCGGAGGTAACTTCATCGTGTATGGCAAGCGTAGAATGCTTCATCAGGGATGTCGACAAAGGTCGCGCAGCGTTGAAACTTTCGGCTTCATCTTTGTGGCTAAATTCGAAAGGTTCCCAAGCCTTTCCTTCACTGATCGAAGACTGCCTTGACAGCGACCGTGACAAGACCTTTCGTTCCTCCTGATCAAACACAGTATTCTCTCTCTCGGCGACCGAAGGTTCCGTAAGCTTGGCTAGTTCTCCATGCGGCGATTGGCCTAGACCCGCCTCTATCAGAGGGTGAGACGGCGTTGCGAATCTTGGGATCTGATCGCCGTCACTCGCACCCCTTCGCATTCTCTTCTGCCGACCTTCTGCTCGCGTGATCCTGCCTGACTCATCCTCCTGACCCTCATCGTCTCTTTCGTTGCTGCCCTGAAGATCATCAGGTTTTACGATTGCAATAGCTTTTGACCTCCTTGCAGGCTTAACGATGTCAGCAAGGTTGAGATTGCCAAAGATTTTGCTTGCGCCACTGGCAGGTCCTTCGGAGCCTGACTGTCCGGTGCCAGCTGTGTCACTGATCGTCTTGCTACCACTTTCAGGACTAAATTCAGGAGCACTAGGTTTGAACGATGGACCAGAAGAGGAGAAGCTGAAGTCGCCGGTTGGGAAAGCTGATACATTGGCATAAGCGGGTGTAAACGCAGGAGCTGCAACATTGAAGTTGCTGCCAATTGCGCCAAAGAGATTACTCCTAACTTGCCCAGCGGCATTGTTGGCTTGCGGAGGACTGGCGGGCAGATCGGCGGAAGCAGCGCTTGCAAAGTAGTTCCCTGCGAAAGGGAAGTTACCATGCGCAAAAGAGGTCCTGGGGTCGAACTTGAACTCCTTTGCGTCAACGTTGAGCTTCGACATCGATGGCTTTGACTGGTGACCCGGCTGAGTTGGGGAAAAGCAAGTTCCTGCACTGGTGGAGGCTGGGATCACCCGTGCGCCATTGGAAGCGGACAAGTAATGTGTATGAATGCTGCCACCAGCAGGGACTCGCTCGTCTAGAAGTTCAGAATCGCTAGGATTCGTATCAATGTCCGACAAGTAGTTCGCGGTGCTCTTGCTGATCCCATCAAGCATTCCCTTTTTGTTCACGGCATTAGCGCTGTTAGCCTCAACTCCCAATTGTGGCTTTGAGCGCGAACGTGCTCCGTTATGCATTTGAGAGAGAATCAGGTCGTCGGTCTTGGTCTGAGTAACTCTTGAAAGCGCTAATCCTCCTCTCATTCGGTCACCTGCTTCTTCGCCGTGTCCGTGAGCGGCATCAGGACTGGTCGTCCCGAAACCAGACTCAATGCAGAGATCCATTTTGGCGTGGGCTGTGTGACGGTGAGCGAGAGATTGCTGCTCGTCCTTTTCCAGCTGGGATTGAATCGATTCTTCCAAATGATGTTCAGCATCGTCGATCTCCTTCTGCAGCGTTTCACTCGGATTATGACGATGACCTCTAGGTATGGGATTGGCAATCTCAGGCTGGCTTCTGTAGGTCATCTCATGCTCAGGTTTTCCCTCATGCTCTGGTAGCTTAGAAAGATGTGGATACGGTTGAGGATTAAGCTGCTGTTGTTGCTGGAGTTGTTGCTGTAGAAGTTGACCTTGAAGCTGCCGTTGTCCCGATCTCGTATGCGCCCGAAGATCGCTTTGCGACTGCCCTGGGACTTGCTGATTGCTCTCTTGGCCCGGTGGATCCGGGGCCACGGCAGTTCCCAAACTCTGGAAGGAGCCAGTAAGAGCGGGCGATCCGCCTCGGGGCACGTGCTGTGACGCAGTATGGCCCTCGGACGACCATATACCTTGATTGGGAGGCGTCGGCTGCTGCTGGGGATATCCAAGCGGTGATGCCATAGAATGCCCTGGAATATGAAAATTCCCATACATGCCAGCGTACTGAGAGCCTGGTGAAGCAATGGATGCAACCCGCGAGCTCGGATTGGTGGACGCCACGAACGGCGGAGAGAAAGGGTTAGTATGTTGTGCAGTATGATTGCTAGCAGCAGAAGAGCCAGGCAAGGGCGGTGAGATAGGCAGGCCCGGGTGTCGAGAAGATTGCCGGCTCATCGACGGCGGAACAGGTGACTTGCTCATATTGAGCACTTCATTGCCAAAGCTGACTCCAAGCGCGCGAAGCTTCTCCTCCTTTAAGAAATTTACATACGCCTCCCATTCCCGTCGATCAGGGATGCTGACTCGGTATATGCCCCTTTCCCACTCTCTTCTGACTTCTTCAGGGTCAGGGTATACAACTCTACTTTGCCCTTCCGCTTCACCGTCGGCTAAGCCATCGCTTGACTTTGAGTGACCAAATCCTTCCGTGTCGTAGCCTTTGCAGTGCCATTCCCTCAGACGCTCCTCAACGTCAGCGTGCGTCAATATGTGCAGTTTGTCATCTCCCTGACCTCGCCCATCAATCAGTGGAAGCGCGATGATACAAGCTTTACCACGCCACACAACCCGTCTCTTAGGTCTTTGGAGTGACCCCGCTGATGAATGCAATGGTCGTTCATCATTAGTCGACAGATCTGGCGTACGTGGGGTTGCATTCAGTACTGGAGCTTCCGATATAGTCCGCTCGAAAGGAGGTGGCGGGGGTAAGGGTTTGTCAATTGGTGCGCTTCTTGATTTCTCTTCCTGCTCCGACCGAGGGGGTGAGTCCGCAAACTTGGAAGCAAGCATGTTGCGCGATATCGCCGAGTCTTCTTCCGACTCGTTGCATATGCTCCAGAAGTCTCTCGGCTTGAGTGTCTCAGTGCTATTCTTTAGCTTGTGTCGCCTCGCGTCATAGCCCTCTCGTGTAGCCTGCGATCGTGCTTTCTCTCGGAGCTTAACAAAGTTGCTCACCGTTGGTATCTTGACCTCCTTTTCTCTGTAATTGTTGTCAAGCCCTAGCCAAGATTCGTCACTCTCGTGATGCTTCCCACTGGTATCAATCGTCGTTGAGTGACTCCGGTTCCCGACAGAGTCGTCGCTCCACCAATTACCACGCTCTGAGTTCGATTGGCCCGAGAGATATTGTCGAATCCAATCTTCTGTGAAGTCCCGTATAGGGCGTATCTTCTCTGGGTCCGATGCTGTGTCAGCAAGGGCCGGCTCGAGTGTCCTAGAAGCGTATGTAACTGAGCGTCTTCCACCTTCGACAGACGTCTGAGCTTCAGCAAAGGTCCAGTCGGAGGGCTGAGGACGGGTAAGCTCTGACCTGCGTGACGGCGAACCGTCTGAAAGATCGCTGCTTATGGTCCACCGGTGACGATGAGCGCTTGGCCCTTCCCTAGAGCCTGATGGAAGCTGGTATGGAGATCCCCATGCGGCAGTGTAGTACAAGCTGCTGTCTGTCCTTTGGTGTCCACAAGGAGATTCCGGGGTACGACAAAAAGCACTGCCGCCGGGGAAAGCAAGCAGAGGGGGAAGTGAGGGGGATGACGATTTTCTGGCTTGACTGGGCGAAGGTGCGGTCCAAACGCTTGATTCTCGTGAATGAGGAGCTCCTTCGTTGGCCGATCGGCTCTCGTCCGCACCGCGGTGGTTAAGCCCCAGTATCGGGAATGGCGGAGGAGATGAGGCAGGAGACGTAGACCTCGGACGAGTCCGTATGGCTAGATGAAACCCTTATCAGCATGGCTCGTGGTCAGTAGTCAACACTACCAGTCAACAGACCTTCCACTTCGTCTATTGCTGCAAGCGATTTGCAGTCGCTTGCTCGCAACTAGAAACGCGTTGTTCCTCCCCGTAGATATGATCTTGGTTGTGGGGCATGGAAAGCGAGCTCTGCAGACCAAGACATCCGTGATGCCCTTCCTACGACGTCGCAAGTGACAGTACAAACATAAAAGTAAGTGTCTACAGGAGTGACAAGGAGATAGGAGATGAAAGCGGCGAGTAAGTGTGTCGCATCGCAGTCAGTTCGCACGCAATGAAGCGGAAACTCGAGATGTTGATGTTGTTGATGTCGTCGATGTATGGCCCGAGTCGCGATGATGTGAGCAAAGCAAGAAAATAAGGAGTTACAGGGGTCCAACTAGCGCTGCCGAGTAGCCACAACATGGTTTGCGTGTTATCCACGTGCTTTAGTCAGGAACACCGACACATTCAGTAGTTGTAAGTGTAACTGATTCTGCAACGCGTCCTTGAAGTGTGGTGGGATAGGTGAGCAAGTCTACATGAGAGGCATTACAGAGTAGGTTGATACGGCTTTGAAGACTATCAATATCTCTAGATTGCATCACTACTTTACATTTTTAACCGCTAAGTACTGATAGGGCTTCATGGCATGATGGAAATTCATGCATTCTCTCCAGTAACACCAGGACTCTCCTCAGTGTTGCTCAAACGTCCAATGTCATACATCAGATAGCTGACCAGATGTATGACCAATGATCAGCTGTACATATGAAGGGTCTGCTGCAAGTCGTCCGGAAGGTCTGTTGGCTCTAGCGGCATTTAAAACCTAAAAGTAGAGAGGATATTATTGTATGATGATGGCGGTCATTTGAGTGCACGAATCCGACTATGCTTTGATGATTGTTCAAGCGGTTGTAGCTGGACGGCCCAGTCTCTATGGAGAGATCTTTCACTATTTGGGCTGCGAAAACACATAGCAGCAGCTTTGCATTTGTGGTGTTGATTGCGCTACCATCCATTCTATGAACACAAACTAGTGGCTGATCTCGTGATAAACACAAGTCGCCAAGAGTGGATAGCGTCGAGGGTAAAAGACACCACAACCAAGAGTATGTCCAGTCCCAATGCATCAACCCGTATACCAAGCCAAAGTAATGTTTTGTAACAGGTTGGAGTACGGCCATTAAAAGAATCCGAGGTCTAGAAAGTCACGATTCGCTAAACCAGAGCTATGGTTCTAATGGAATACAGACACGCCTAGCACTTCATGTCGAATTTGCTGGAGCGGTCAGCTTTGTACGCACCCCAGTGAGTCTCATCCGAAGAAGCACCGCTATCGCCGACACTGGTTGGCTTCCATGGCTCATCGAAAGCCTCGAAGTAGAAGACGTTGACACCCCAGGCCAGCATACCGCATACACCCTGTTTGTAGAAGGTCTCCGCGTTGGAAGTGCTCGCGATTGCTGATCCATAGTTGGAACCCCCTAAGAATACATCAGCTTGCCATTGAGCCGTCGACCTTTCTTAGAAGGAATTGCACACCATCAGTTGGCCAGCCGGTCTCTCCGTTAAAGAGCTCGATGTCGTTCGATGGGCCTGCAACATCTTGGATGTGACCAAAGGCTTGCTGTAGGTCGTCGAAGTAGGTCGCGGTAGCATTCTTGATGTCTTGCCCTTGCCAGTAGGCGAAGGCGTTGACAAGCCTGGAAGACAGATGTCAGTCTCTTGTGATATGAAGTAACAAGACAAAGTCACTATTTCCAGACTTACAGGAGCTTGACCCCACCCTTGATGAGCGGATCAGCCGTCCCATCGGCGTACTTGTTCCAGCTATCCGCAGTACCAATCTTGACTTTGGGAAAAAGGTTCTGCACCTTCTGGATCCTTGAAAGGAGCTGATCTCCGGTGAAATTGCCACGGTAAAGGGACTCCGAGCCAACTGTGATGGCATACACGGCATCCGTGCCGGAACTTTGGAAAGCACTTTGAAGAGCACCAATGTCTGCGTTAAGAGCTTCGTCGGTATCAGGCCTGTAGAAAAACCCATTGTTAGCAATGCATTCAATTGTCGTGACTAGCGCATCGCATCAGGAAGAAGGACAGCGGCATGTGATACTCACCAAACCCCTAGAATGACCTTGAAACCCTTGCTGGCAGCAGCAGGCAGAATTTGCTGAGCAGCGTTGCACTCGCTTGAAGAGTATGTCCGGACAACCGTGCTGGTACTTTTCAAGGTTTCGAAGTCCGACTCGTAATCCGCAGTGAACTTGCAAGATCCATCGGATTTCTTGTCACCAATAGCATAGCCAAGCATGCCAGCGGCAGAAACGACAACTGGTGCAGCCGCCAGAGCGACGGGAATGATGGATGAGAAACGCATGGTGCAGGTTGCTAGGAAAGAATATTACAATGAGCGTGTAATGGTAACTGAGAAGGAGCGTGATGTTAGGTATTGAAGGATGAGAGGAAAGAATGTTGTCGAAAAAAGCTTTCAATGAGTGACGACGAGCTATTTCTGTTGGAGAGAATGAAAAGTCGGGAGAAAATGTTGGTTGTGGACAAAAGGGAATGCGTGGATTGGCTAGCTACGGGAAGATTGTCGAAAAGGGGAAGCCACGCTAGTGGATTAGTGGACCCGTCACGGCACATACCGGTACCTGACTTGTCATCTAAAATAGATAATGCAGGACATTTCACTTCATCAATGTGTTTATTCACAAGTGCTAGAGCCATGAAAACCATATGGTGACGATGTGGTGCCTCATCATAACATGGTATCAAGTGAATACTCAAGTGCATCGATGACAGATCTTGTGTTCAATCTTGCGTATGATCCGGATACTACTTGGAAGATGTTCAATTTCGGAGCTAATAATGAGTGACGCATGTCACAAACAGAAGCGTTTTCATAATGTTTATTCTTCTTTCGCTGGATGTCGCCGGGTGTGGCTGCATCTTCCCGTGCACTTGGTAGCCAGTCGTTGTCGCAGCGGCGCAGCCTCGTCTCTTCAGCCTCTTCCTCAATATGAAGCGTGTTATGTGAAAGCGATTCTGTATCAACACTCAGTACTCTCAAGCATTCTCATCTTAGTTTCAAGAGACATTCATACTACTCGATCTTGCGAAATGGCATCAGAACGCCTCGGTGAGGTTCTTACCCTCGCAGCTACAGGTGTGCAGATCGCTGGCACTGCGGCTCTCGACTATGTTCAAGGGCACCCCGCTAGAGTTGGACTTGCCGCTGTCAGTGTGGGACTGACTCCGATTCTTGGGGCTGGGTGGGTGGTTGCCTTGCCGTTGAAAGCTATTGGTTTCGGACAAGCTGGGGTCGGTGCCGGTAGGTCTTGAAGATGTTGGTGTTGTATTGATTTACTAACTGAGTCTTGACAGGAACGGCTGCCGCATGGTTGCAAGGCGCTGCTTATGGAGGATACGTTCCAGCTGGGAGCATATTTGCTGCCCTTCAGGCTTTGGGGGCCACTGTTGGGGTCTAGTGCTCTCCGTCGCAGCTCACTGCTGGATATTGGGCATACCTTGGTGGACTCTCTAGTATAATTTGCTATGCTCAAACCAGAGTGCAAGGGACTTTTGGAGAGAATTGGGCGATCACATGTTATTTCGATAGTCTCGATATTGCCGAAGACTGGATAGTCACAAGTCCGCGTTCGATATCTTAGCTCTGTGACCGCAGGAATCTCAAATGAGTAGCTCGAGGCATCAAAGCATTGGTCTTGTCGCTAGAGTTCTCCATCCGTCACCAACGCTTGTTTGACTAAAATGTGGCTCTCGAGTTGCGTATGTGCTCATCCCAAAACCCTCAGCCGGCGTAAGTTCAATACCAGAGTCTCTGTGGATAAGGACCAGCCAGTTGGAGACCCATAAATAGAGTTAAAGCATATATATAATTTGCGGAGATTGATAGACAATAGAGCATGATTTGATAGGCAGTACTCCAACAGAAGACACTGGCCAATGATTCTCAAAGTAAACAGAAGGGCTGATGCGGCAGAGGGCCATCGCGTTTGTTTATCGAAAAGCTTACCGATAGGGTTAGCGTTCTCGCCTGTCTGAGGTAATCGCGGTGCAGATCACAACAATAGGTGATTCAATCGACAACTCTTAAGGATTCAACCACCTGGACAAAGCATTCCATTTGCATTCACGTTTGCTACCATTGCATTGTACAGCTTCTAAGATAGTACATTCTTGTGCATACATATCTGCCGGAAAGGTTTTTATTCAAAAGTTCAGACTGGCCGTCTTGCATACGTCAGAGACACAATGGTAAGCAGCGTACTTTTGAATGTTATTTGGGAACGTGGAGATCTCTGCGACGGTTACATAGCTGCCGGGATGCTATGTCTCTCAACTTTCGCTGTTCAGTTCTGAGCTTTGCGGTTTGTACTAATGCTCGCGACCCAGAACTCTTCCACCTTGCGCCGTCTTGCCTCCGATCACTCCTCACTCCACACCTCCCCCCTCCCACCACATTATCTGTTTTCACCTTCAAGTCCTTCGTCTTCGATACCGGACGACCTCACTCAGCTTACGATCTTGCTTACCGGCCCTTACGGTACCCCATATTCACAAGGTCTCTGGAAGCTACACCTCAAGATTCCGGAAGATTACCCTAAAAGTCCGCCGAAAGCCTCCTTCAGAACGCGCATCTGGCACCCGAATGTGGAAGAATCAACCGGGAGTGTGTGCGTGGATACATTAAAGAGAGACTGGGAGTCGAAATTGACCCTGAGAGATATTCTGATTGTGAGCTTCTTCAGTCCTTTGAGGCTCAGCTGTGCTCACGATCGTGTGCGATTGTGAACATACCCCTGACATCTATGTAACCACAGACGATCTCTTGCTTGCTAATTCAGCCTAACCCTGACTCTGCACTGAACTCTGCAGCTGGCCAATTACTCCAGGACGACTACAAAGCCTTCGCGCGGCAAGCCAAGCTTATGACCTCTATCCACGCATCAATACCAAGTGAGCTAAGTGAAGCAGTCTTAGCAGCGAAGAGAAGGGGTGAAGAGGCCGGTACAGAGATTCGTGAGGACGCCGAACAGAGGCGAGCCACGAGCCAGAGAGCTACAAGTTCGTCGAAAGTCACCATGAAACAGAGACCTCAGCTACCGCAGCTTGGGTCTGGCCGGACTGAAAGCAGTTCAAGCGTCATTAGCGGGCACAGTGCATCATTGCAAACGTCAGCAGATAATCCTCCGTTACACCAGCTGGATGATAGTGAAGCATTAGACGATGACGTGGACGAAACAACTGCGTCAAAAGAGAACGACCCATCGCTGTCACCATCACCTGTTAGTCCAGCCTTCCCAAGTCCTCGAAGAAACATACTAGGAAAAAGACCACTGTCGGCATTGCCAACGCCAATCGATCCAGATGCTGAGGAGGACGATACCAACCGCCTGAGCCCGTCGGAGCGGAACATCGCGAACAACACTCCATACTTCCCAAGCGCACAAGATTGTGCTGGTGCGCCAGGTCCACGCCCGCGAAAATCACCGAAACTGGCGGAGCGAAACAAAGAAGTCAACTCTTCGGGGCGGGTCAGAGAAGAGAACGAAGGAGGCCCTGTTATAACGCCTTTCGAGGACACGGACGCGGTTGGGGAAGGCAAAGAGTGCGTTTCTTTGGATGAAGGCAAGGAGAATGTTACGGAGGGAAACGCGTGGAAGGAAAAGTCATGTATAGTGAAGAAGGGACTTCCACCAGCAGTGGCGGCTAAGCCTGCTGCTATTAGAAAGGTCTCTGCGGCGAGTACTTCAAGTGCTGGAAGTGGCAAGAACGCCAAGCCGAGAATTGGCTTGCGCAGGTTGTGATTAATTAATTGACCTCTGTACATGGCATGGTCGGAATAGGGAGGGCATTGTCATGGCCTTGGTCAACCTACGAAGACGAAGTCTATAGCATAATACCACCCTTTCAAGCGTGAAACTTGAGATCTGCTTCCTCTGTGAGAGATTCCAACTCAACGTCCTACACTGTAAATATTTCGCGGCTCGCTCGGCCTCTTCCGTCTCCTAAGACACGATTCCCCACCCGTATCGTCGATACCAAACCGAGGTTTGCAACAGTCACAATAGACACATACCATGCTCCTCCTTCATGCCCCTCGTCACTAACGCAACGGCCGAATTTCCTCTGCCCTCCACCCACTCCTGCTCAAAATCAGTCCTATGTCCCATCTCGAGATACAACAGGGTGCCAGCCCCCCCCCCCCCCCCCCCCACAAACGCGCTCGCCCTGATCGACGTCCGGATCTTGTTTCTTGGTTCTTCGTGATTATGTGCCCTTTTGGATCCATCTGCTGCATGCTATCGTTTTGCTTCTCAGTCTACTATGTCAGTAAAGCAAAGCCACCTTTCTCCATGTGACGGTGCTGGTCACTTGTACGTAGATAAGGTAGTCACTCATTAGGATATGCAATATCGTTGGTGGATCGTCGTGCATATTGTGAGAGACGGTGCATCAGTACAGTAAGAAGTTCTACATGCTGACAACAGCACGGGCCATGTCTGCGTCGCAGTTTGCACTCAATGCGCAAGCAAAAGAAGGGCACGGGCCACCTTTGAGGCGGTAGTTGGGCGTCCAATGGACAGCCCCGGTAGACTGACGGGCAATTGTGGAATGCGACTCACGAAACACAAGCTCAGCTTTGCACACATGGATTTACGGATGGCGCTTATGTGATGGAAGATACAATATTCTGCCATTGGCGCCACAAAAGTAGACCACGCTGATTACTGTGATAGCCTCCAGCTCGGGCCTTATTCTATTGGATACATAAACGCCTGCGATGCGGTGGATGTCCATTGGAGCATGTGATACTCATGCGCCGCCAGCAGCAAGGAGCTTCTTTCCCTTTACACTCTTCCACTCCATCTAGCATGTATGTCAGTCGACTTTCCCAAAGTCCGTGGTCATCACGTACATGACTTACCAGTAACGAAAACAAAAAAGCAATAGCCCCAACAGCGATCGGCAAAATAAACGCTTTCTGAACGGCCAGATCGTAAGCTTGCAACACACCTGCCAATTGATTCGGCGGAGTGACTTCTCGCACGTGCGTGGCGCCGGCGGAGATGATGAGGACGGGATTGAGGCCGTTTGTGTGCTTGGGGATTTCTTGGATTAGGGTGTTTGAGAAGATGTTTTGGGCGATGGAAATAGAGATTGCCCCGCCGAGGGAGTTGAAGAAGATTGCTATCGCATCTGTACAGTACATGTCAGCACAGCTCGAAGGAGTTGGGGGAGTGTGACGCATGGCTTACTCCCTGTTGGCATGTCCTTTGCACTCAATACTACTTGGACAGCGATGAAGGGTATTTGCACGCCAGCACCGGCACCGATACCGGTCAAAATCTGGTAACCGATCCATCGTCCAGCGCTGGAATCGACTTTCAGTGTTTGGAGCAGGCCAGCTCCGACGGTGAAGATGGCGGCACCGAACCACATGAACGGAGTGTACCATCCGAAAGCTGTAATGAGACCCCCAATAACGATGGATGCGAGGGTGACGCTGATAAGGTATGGTATCGATCGTATACCGGAACCTTCTGCCGTCGTACCTTTGACAGCTTGGAAGTAGAATGGAAGATAGAATATGTGCCTACAATAACCACGTCAGTACTCTCGATCGTGAAGACTTATCGAAGATGGATGGGATGACTGCAGCTTACGTGTAGAGGCCCATGGCAAGAAAACAAGAAAACCAAGAGCTTGCCAAGACAGTGCGCTGCTTCAGTAGGATCCTTGGAGGAATCGTAGCTCTATCGCCAAGCTTGAACTGTAGACACAGAAAGACCGCGAGGAACAGACCAAACCCAATAAGGCAACCAAAGACCCTCGAGTCACTCCACGGATATACACTGCCTCCCCATTGCAAAGCCAGTAAAAGGCAAACGATGGCGCAGATGAGGAAGAAGGCTCCCAGAATATCAATCTGCGCGATCTTCTCCTTGACAGTCATGGCATTCTGCTTCCTTTCAGGGTTCTTGAAGAAAAAGAAGACCGTCAACAAGGCTATGCCACCAAATGGTAAATTGATCCAGAAGCACCATCGCCAAGAAGCCCTATCGGTCAAAACACCTCCCAAAATAGGACCTACAACGGAGGATATCCCGAACATGCTCGACAATGCGGCAATATAGATAGCTCGCTTCCTCAAAGGTACGGAGAAGCCAATGATTGTCATGCCGCCGGAGAAAAGTGCAGCAGCTCCTGCTCCTGCAACAGCTCGCCCAACTATGAGCATCACCGAGTTCTTCGCAGCTGCGCAGAGGATCGAGCCGAGCTCGAAGATCATGAGGGCACTCAGATATGTCCATTTGACGTCGAAATATGTGTAGACCTTTCCAAATGATGGTTGTAATGATGTTGTGGTGAGTAGGTATGCCGATCCGTACCAACCGACATCATTCAGGGAGTTGAAAACAGTGGTGATCTTAGGAACCGCGGTTGCTTAGGGCTCAGTCAGCACGGACAACTACTACTCCAATAGCGGGATTATGTCGCACCGATGATTGTGTTGTCTAGTGCAACCTACAAAGCAACTGCATCAGCGTTGGGAGCCCGGTTATCGGACTTTGCTACTGCCACTTACCACAAACGTGGCCATGCATAAGCCAAAGGTGAGTATGGCAAGTGGAACTCCCTTTGGATATCTTGACTCATCTTCAGCCTCCTCTTCGCCGTCTACGTTCTTCTCATCGGTCTCAGCCGACTTTTCTAGACTTGCAACATGACCGTCAAGGTCGATCACAGTTTCCTTTTCTGTATTCCTGGATGTTGCACCGGCGTCTCTGACACTCGGTGATGTACTGTTCCTTTCGCCATTCCCAGTCGCAATTCCGGCGACCGGTGCATTGGGTCCAATAATCTTCGTTTCTCCAGTCAATTCTCCTTCTCCTGCAGTCGTGTCTGTACCTGATCGGATTGCGCTACTCGATGGATCGTCGGTAGTCGGCGCCGTCGCGGTATGTTCCGTCCGCTGTCGATCCGTGGCTCGATGCAGTATCCCCATTCTTCCCTTCAGCCTTACAGATCTAAGATCGTAGCCCTAAAGCTTATTCTGTGATAGCAAGCCAAGAAAGTGCTTTCATTGTGTTTAAAAAGAGCGACAAGAGTGACCATGATATGGAGAGGATGAGAAGGTCGTTCACTTTGTCATTTTACATCTCTAAGAGGCAGCCTCGGTAGTTTTTGCCCGTTCTTCGGATGGGGGCCCTCCCGAGTAGCAAGTATTTCGTAAGCACTTACTTCGTACTCAACCTGAGCTGAGCAAACGAGATGCACCCGCCGCCAACGATGATAGGGAGGTTGGAAACGCGACCGAGGCGTGGCTACTAGTGCCTGAAGCACAATGTAAGGTACAAGCTTCGGCCAGCTAAACCTACATGTACATTCCACGCCTAAGTAATTCCCTTTGAGAGAAAGCAAAAAAGGGGAAGTGCGTTTGCAAATATCCAAAGTCAGCACTAGGTAAGATGCAATGCTGAAGACACCCTAAAGCTGCCACTTTGTCCTGTAGAGCGCTTTGAACTTCCCAATCAATAGATATTGAGAATAAGTCGACTTGGTCGGACGGCCTGGACAAATATCCGTGTAACGATTTGACGCACAGCTCGATGCTGAGCCTCGCGTTACGGGTTGACAATTGTGTCCGCGTTGTACAAGTACTCTATCTACATGACCCTTCATTCTCATCTGGCAGACTGAGTCGCGGAGGCCTACTACCGATGATGTGAAGTGGGTTGATGATATTCTATGAGTCGGCATAAAGAGCTCCTCCCAATGCGGTGCCAAGTGTAAAGCGCTAAATAGGGAATGACGCGGCCGCGGCTCGTACACCACGAGTAAACGCTCCAAGAATGACGACAATTGTTCATACAACCCGCTTGACCTAACAATGGCATCGAATTAGTATTCCGATCAGCCTGAAATCGACGCACACTGTGCACCATACCTCAAAGAACCGCTTTAACCACCAGACCTGAAATATGCCCTCCCCAATCAGCACACCAAGCTGAAAGATACTCCACCACTTGACTCTGCCGTTCGTACTCTCAGCAGTATTCCTGTGCGTGCGCTCTCGAACCACAATGTACGACTGCTCATCCTTGACTTGTGTCATGAGCTCGGACAACTGCCGCACTGCAGATCCAACAATCAGCCCAGGGCATGTCCTCCCCAATCTAGCACACTTACCTTCAGCTTCCAACGGATCTGACGGGGCCTCCGCTTCCGGGACGTAGACGATACCGTGGACGTTGAAAGAGACCTCTTTACTTGTGGCGGACCAGTGTTCATTACTAAAGCAGTAGATGTATTTGCCGTCTAATTTAGCTACAAAGGAGTGGTCGCCCGATGACACTGCTTGCTCGTGGGTTTGGTAATTCCCCGAGGGATTTTGTATCTGTACCGCAACGCAACGGTCAGCCCAGGCTACGAACAATGAACGGCTTCAGGAAGCAGCAAGCACAGCTCCGAGTGATCCTCAAACCTGTCCAAGCAAGCCTTCGTTGTGGATAGGTGTAGGCTCCGACTCACCCAGAAATCCACCTCCAAGTTACCACTCCCACCAAACTCCCTATCACCGACTTGAAAGGTCACCGTCATCTTGTCATCCGTGTGTAGCTGCTCGTGAAAGCATTCTCTCGAATGCGCTCCCAATTGGATGTTGTGTGCTATCGAAACCCCTAATAGACCGGCCAAGGCCAGGAAAACGGCCGAGACATGAAAGCGCATTGCGCTGGAATGACTGTCTGAGTTGAGCTTCGGAGCAGGTATCTGGATGTAGCTTCTTATACGAGGGCGGGTTGCGGTCACTCTCGAGAAGCTCAGGGATGCTCACAGTGCTCGCTTGCATGAAGATGCCAGCGCGAAGTCGCAAAACGGTTAGCGCAAAGACGGACGGATCAACCCTTCGGACGTCGTAGCATCCTGTCCCGCAAGCTTGCCCTACCTATGATCCCATTGGAAATACCTCTACATAAGGGATTGTGCTTACAGTAGTGAAAGTGATACCCCACTGCAAGCTATCCATTTTCCGCAGGCTTCTACATGGAGAAGCAAGATCTAGATGATGTTCGAGAATGACTGCTCTAGCTTCCTTCCACTTTGAGTCGACTGATTCCTCGATTGGTTTCTGTGTCTCTATATACATTGCCCTTTTAGGCAATGGCATTCACGAATTTCGCTTCAAGCGCGTGCGCTCGAGCACTATTTTCACATGTCCCTTAACTCTTACGCACCCAATTCCCTTCATTCACTCATCCCATTTCCCACAGCAACTTGCCTTCACTCTTCCCGCAACCGCCATCATCTCAGCCCGAGTCACTGCATACGACCTGCAAGATCCACAGACTTCAATGAAAGCGACAAGCATGGTTTCCTTGACAGATGGCAAAGTGCAAATTTCGGTCTTCGACAGGGTCTTGTCTAGCGGACGGACGATCCGGCAGAAGAAATTCATTCGTGCCGTGAAGGTGAGCGTCTCTTCCCAAGGCGTCCAGAGTCCGGTTCGCTTTCATCCCAGATACCGTACGAGTACACACGCGCCGCATCGAAGTGCTTCACTATTCTACTGTAGACTGTGAATCATCGTATCAACCGGCTAACCAACACCAGAACCCCACCACCGCAGCCGCTACGCCCACCGCAACAGCACCACCCAAACCCGCCACCGCCACCGCCACCGCAGCCGCAGCCGCAGCCGCCAAGCCGGACACGGCACCCGCCTGGACAGCGGAGCAAGACGCCATGCTGCTGGACCTGAAGAGCAAGAACACGTCCTGGAAGCAAATCAGCATCATGATGGAAGGAAAGCCGCAGTGGGAGCTTAGGAATCGTTTCAAAGAGCTCAGCGCTCCCAAGGGAGAAGAGAAGAAGGAAGAGACGAAGGGTGAGGAGAAGAAGAAGAAGGAGGAGGAGGGGAGGGCGAAGGCGGCGGAGAAGAAGAAGGAAAAGGAAAAGGAGAAGGATGATGGAAAGAAAGAGGGTGGGGATGGAGAGGGTAGGGGCGCGGAAACGGAAGAGGCCAAGATTATTTTTGTCGATGATGGGAAGTTCACCTTGGATGAGGTAATTCTACACCCTATGTTCAGTGTGGTCGTGTCCAGCGGTAAGTCATCTGATCGAGTAATTAGATGGTGCTCCTTCACAGGCTCTCGGAGCGATACGACAACAGGAAGTGGTTGGAAATCGCTTCCAAGTTCTTCGATACCACGGGCAGGAGGGTCCATCCGGATGATCTGCGCACTGCGTTTCATGGTGGCAGTAGCGAATGAATGTCACGGGCGGAGGGCGTGGGGGGGAGGGGATTTTTATGGCGAGTTTCACCCGAGTAACTACGAAGACAGAGAATTGGGAAAGATTCCGAGATGGCGATAGTATAATGTTTGTACTATATAGCCTACTCAGAAGAAATCTGCTCTTTGTGTGTATTGTCCGGTCCGAGTATTGCCAACCAGTAATGACGTAGTAGCATGTCCTGTAAAGTGATCCAGAAGCCCGCTGCGATTTTGCGCTCAGCACACTTCTGCCTATGACGCTCCGCTGTTCAATGTCCAACATATAGTAGATTAGAACATAGCGAAACGCCTTGCACAATTGACCATCTCTTAGTCCTGACAAGAAAGAACCATAAGTATTACACTGTGACACCTCAAGCCTCTATTCCACCATACACCCCATCTCCCAAAGAGAAGTAAAGTAAGTAGTAAACATGGTCCGTGCGGCAAACCTATACGCCGTCCGTACCCACAGCCCTTCAATTCCAGCCCTCGCTTCGCCTCGCCTCACTTCCGTACCTCCTGAACGCTTCTTGTCCCAACCTCCCACCCCAAGCTGCAACGTCCAAGATGACCCAGCATGGATCCAGCTAAGAAGTTGACTTGGAGTACATACATGGAAAACCAAGGGCCAAAGGTTTGGACAATGTCTGATGATATTGCTCCGAGTGAATCTGGTGACGCGCCGAGAAAAGTGATCGCCGCGGCGACCAGGAAGAAACAATCGCAACAACAACCGCAGGTACAATCACCGAAGTGGACTAAGACGGAGCCTAAGTTCGATGTGATTTCGGGCTGGCGTATGAAGCGCAGCGAACAAGTCGAGAAGCTCTTAGCAAAGCCGAAACCAGAGCCTGATTTTCCGCTGTCGTTTCTTGGAGCTGGCGAGATGGCCAAGCCGAAGCCAGAGGGACCTTCGATCGCGTTTTCCAAGGGTAAGTGTATGGGATAGTTTGAGGGTTGTGCAGAGCTGATGTGTAGTTAGGGAATGCTTATAAGCCAACCACCTCCGTCAAGCGCAATGCAGCACCGATGTCTAGACCACATAAGAGGCAGAAGAAGAAGAAGAAGCAAATTGTTGTTATTGACCTTACCGGTTCCGACGGCGAAAATGCACCAGCAACTTCCAGCACACCCCTGGCGAAAGATCAGGAGAAAAACAAGGAGGGCGTCGTTGTCAACCTCGAAGCTTCCGACAATGACGACGCGGTAGAAGGTCTCTCCACTCAGCAGAGGAAAGAGCAGAGGCAGGAGAACGCTTCCATCGCTAATCCGAAAGACCCTGACGACGACGTTGTGATGGAAGGTCTACCTGCTCAGTTGACGAGAGATCAAGGACAGGAGGACGCTTTCATCGCTGATCTCAAAGAGCCTGACAATGACGTCGTAATGGAAGATATGTCCACTCATCTAGCGCCAGACGATATGGAGGACGACGAGGAATACGAGGAGGAGCCATGGACTCTCGACGAAGACGAAGAGCTAACGCGCTGGAAGCTCGGTGGCCATAGCGATGACCAGCTCGACTGGCCGTCATTCCATGAGAGTCGCACCGAGGAGGATCTGCAGAAGCGTTTGATTTGGTTGCAAGGGAGGGATCCAATGCTCTGGGCTTTGTTAAAGATGCTGGAGGATGAGGAGCAGGAGAAGTTCGAGAGGGAGTTGTCGGTCGAGATTGCGGAGATGAAAGCTAGGGGTCAGCTACCGAGTAGCTCTGACGAGGAATCTGACGATGAGGCTGACGAGGAAGTTAACGAGGAGACCGACGAAGAGTCGGACGCGGAGGTTTAAAGGATAGGCTGGCGATAAACGCTTCGGTCGGATAGTTGGAAGTTTAGGAACATTGAGGATTGGTTAGCATGTAGTATGTTGTTGAGGTTTTGGTGGCATGAGAGTATTGTGAGATATCCGCGGTCGGAACGTAATCTTGATAGTACTAGACTCAGCAGCGGAACAGGAGTCAATCGTTAGGAGCATCGCTCAATGTAAGGACACCAAATGCTTATGAGCAGAACGTTGCAAACGCTTTTGAAGATATTGTAGTAGTCATGTTCAACCATCGAAATAAACAACAAAAGCTCAAGTCCGAGCGATCTTTTCAGATCGGTCGAACCCTACCGAAAACCTCGAGGTTTTGCTCCGTCGGTCGCGTTTGTTCCTGTACTTCAATTTCCTCTACTCCAATCGGGATCAAAGTACCCTACTCGGTCACCCAAGTCTCCCTTTTGAGGAAGTCGAGCGCTTTCAAGTACTTTGATCAATCTACCTTACTTGCCCTTTCAAGTTCGTTGTGATAAGAGGAACTCTACTTCGATTCAGGTATCTGTTTTGGAGATCCCTACTTTCACATTTCAAGTAACTTCCACCGCTTCAAGGTCCTTTACTTCGCATGTCGAAATCGAGTCGAGTCGGATTCGAACCCCATGGCCTTTGACCTGACTTCTATGAAGCTAACCCAAAATTAGTGACGTGGTAAGGCTGCAATAAGGGATCTGGACCAACTAACCGCTAAGCCATGGGGGAATAGTGAATAACCCTAAAATCAGTACATATATTGAAAGCATGTAGAGCAAGGTGCATGGCACATAAACTGCTACATTCTAACCCCATTCTTAGATTGACGGAGATGACCGACCACACTCCACATGTATCAGACGATACAACACCGTTCCATAACACCTGTGTATCTGAACATAACGGAGAAAACAAGATCAAAATCAAGGATTATGGCGATGAGCAGCCCTATAATGCTACCAGGGACCGCAACTCAATCCCAATTTTACACAGTTCTCTTAACTCGATTACCTTCGACTTCGGTATCTCTGCAGGAGCCAGAACGAAGCACTCGGTGCAGTCTTCGCCCATCGGCAGGCTCTGCCAAATCTCTCTACGACTGCATGGTGTCTGGATCAGGCCGGCGGTGAGGCAAAAGGTGGCGAAGACGTAACGAACGTGTCCGCAGGTCCAGATGTGCTTGTAATACCGGCACATGATTCGAATTCAGATCGTAATCGAGACAAGCGGCTCGAGTACTTGCTGAATCGTGAGTCTGACCGATCAGTTGATGAGTATCCTGGCTCTAGTCGTGAATGACAACGACCAACACACTCACCACAGGAAGCAGATGCGAAAGTCTAAAAGAACGGGCGTCTCGAGCCGATTCTTACAGCTGAGCAGCTCTTGGTGAAGCTCCGAATGCGGACGGAGTAAAGAGCGTGGTTTATGGCGCGGTACTTCTATGCAAGGGAACGAGCGTTTGCTTCAAAGGCAGAAGGGGTCAACGACGGTGGTTCGGACAATCATGAGATTACAGGGCTATGGTGAACATGGGCCCGCCTTCATGGACTTATAGGTCTCTGGCTTCCTCATGGGTGATGCTCGAGAGCACCGTTGCCAACGTATGTCTGCAAGCGTCCTGGTTGGGTGGCGATGCAAGGCACTGTCGGGCGCTCACATCAGCAATGTGATTGGACCAATGAAGGCACGATGATGACCTGAGGAGGTTTGCATAAACGCTTCAAATCGCACGAGATTTCGTTTGCTTTTTCTCGTGATACTCTCGGTAAAGACGCCGTTGTGGCTGCAAAGAGAGAGTTTGCTATGGAGATGAGGCAGCAGCGGCGTAACGTAACGATTCGGCATATAAAAAAGAGCAAACGTCTAGCGATGCGACATGGTAGAAGATTCAGTTGATCGGCTGTCAAGCTTCGCATCAAGAACGTCCGAGGATTGAAATGCAAAGAAGGGGGTAGAGAGCAGCCAGACAGTATAGAGGAGTTCAAAGACAGATAGACAGCAGGAGCATCGAGAATTGACAGTTGCGGAGAGATCGATGCAGGACATTAAGAGAAATGATGATGGGACTCTAGCAGACTCAGAGGTCATCGTGAAAGCATGAATCAAATTCGGCAATCTCCGAGCACCAACGTCAGACAGATAGAAGGCCAAGGTCCCTGAACGTAAAGTCTGGCAGGAGTTGGCACACAAGCAAGTGGCCAGCTACCTTATGGATAATAGCAATGACACCAAGTTCTCCCGTCGGTCCAAGTTTTTGGCTTCCCTCGGGTCGGAGTCCTAAAGGAGGCTCACCGCCATTTGACGATGCTGTTTGTACAACGAAGAAGCCATGTCATCCGGCAAACCTTGCTGACGGGTAATGGAATGTGGGACTGTTTCACTCTGTCGATAGTAACAGCGCCCCGTCATCGTAATGAACATCGACCATGATGAGCAAGAAAGCTATCAGATGTATGTTGGTGTTGGTGCCTGAGGTGAAGAAATTGGAGAGAGCTACCTGATGATTACTAAGGCATCGTTATCCGGCCACCACGACTTGAATATCCATTGGGCATGTTTTAGTTCCGCCACCACATGCCCTATGACAGACCCAAGGAACTTAATCCCACGCGACTCCAGACTACCTTATTCTTCAATCAACGCCATTTCATTGTAACGGCACTCGAAAGGATCCCATCAAGCCACAATGACAGCTGGCAACGACGATGCTTTGCTTCTTCCAGCTGCGAGTCCAAGCCGTACTCGCGTCAACTAATGTATTTATGTATTAGGCCAACTCGCGTGCAAGGATCACATCTTCGGTGAACTCTCTTCCCATTGACACGTATGCAAGCTTCATGCAGGACCAGCTCGAACACGATTGATTGCGCATGATGCTGCTTTCCTTGGGTTCTAGGGACACGGCAGATGGGCCTTTTCTTTCATTGACATTCTGTTCTCTCTTCACCTTCACCTTCACGCACCGTGCAATTGATGTCCGGCATCTCTTGTTCGCTTGATCTAATTCCTGCAGCTTGCGAATTCCGCATATTTCGCATCTGTGCGCAAGTTGAAACCACAAACTCGGCAGTCACAGAGCCAAGTTCGTTCTGTTGCCTTCGTCTCAAGGTTTTTGCCGGCTCAAATTTACGGCGGGAAGCATAACCTGGTTGATCGCCGGTGCATTGACCAAGCATCTCTCACCGCCGTGGCCGTGGACGTCACTTGGCGATATTGCCCCTACAAGTATATGAGCTGCGGACAATATGCGTTATCTGCCCTTAGAACAGTACAGCCACAGTATCTTGGGCCCCTCAGCGTGACGTTTCTAGTGTTGTGATTAGGCTAGCATTTGAGGGTATTATTGGTTATCAGCGTTCCGGATTGAGCGAATGGGAGGAAGCCTCTGTTCTTTGACCGTGTAGTCTAACGTCCATTCGCAAGTACGCCTCGCCACATCAGACTTCATCACCGAACCCATAATGGCCGCCATGAGACGGGTGCTGACGCTACTAGAAGTTGTACGATATCGAAACCGGCGTTGGCATTCTCGACAGTCAACTTCGTTCTTCCATCTACTGTACAACATCACGCGTCGGGCTTTTGCATATTCAACGGAACCCTTAATTCTCCCTCCATAACCTCCCTCTAGAGTGGAGCCTTAGCGGAGCCGTAGCTACATCAACTTCGAGCTCATACATTGAGCAGACCGTCTTCTGATCTGCTGAGCTCCATCATTTGACATCGACGAAAGGCAACGTGACGGCGCATTGTTCCTGCGTCCTGCACCAGCAACTCCCCGTCAGCCTTGTGAGAGACGGCGACCTCCAACACGTTCGTGCACTCTTCCGCGAGATCGTCTCCGGGGCTTGTCAATCCGAAAAGCGTATGGTATCTGTGGAATATCCTACAAAGCTGTGAGGGTTTTGGGTCCTCTGAAGCAGCCTGAAGAGTAGAGGCTGCGGTTTGTGGTAGAGCGGTGCGTTTACGGGTAAGCGCGTTCCTGATTACTGTGCCACAGTCATAGATGTCTTTGGCCGCAGTGTTTGTTGCATGGTCCCTTACTGTGTCTACTCACTTGCTCTTCATTCACTTTGCGTGTTGGTCATGTTGCTCAGGATCTCTGCTCTTTCTCTCTTTCGCTCATGCTTGCTTTGGCAACACTCTCAGGAGATATCCCCAGCGAAGCGCGGCCATCATGGCGAACATCAAGGAGCTGCAAGGTTCGGAGCTGACACAGCCAGCAATACTCCAGGATTACGCAGAGCCTTCATATCTCGCGACTTTGATGGCCTCTTCGGAGGTTGATCAAAAGTTCTTAGGGCAATTCGCAAAAGAGACCAGTATTGACAACCCGTTCCTTTCCTCTATGCTCTACAAGGTCCTTGGTCTGTCCGTCATCCTATGGAAGAAACTTATCAGAGCACGCAAACTACGCAAACTCGATACCACCCGAGACACCAAATCACTGCAGCTTTACCATCACATCATCTGGCTTACAAGGGAAGGTCTTGTGATGGTGGAGCAATATGTTCTACCGATGGTTCCTGACTACCGCGAGCTTAAAGTCCTTGCGTACAAACTGCGTGCCAGCTTCTACCACGTCCTCGTTCTCTTCCACAACCAGCCTAGTATCAACCAAACCTCAATACCTAGCCTTGTCGCAGAGGGCACTCCATGCATGGATAAAGGCAAATCTTCGGACCGTGGCTCCATAAGATCCTCACCAACACGTTCCAACCCAATGGAAGGAGGCCCTGTCGGTGGCGGATCCCGTCCTCCGGGCCTGGCACCCGTGTCAATCCCTAAACCCTCCGCAAGCTTCCTTCTCCCAGCAACCGACTACGTCCCCACGGCAACATCCTCTTTCATTACCGCCGCCACACTTGCCGACCGCATCCTGCCTGGCTCGCACCCTCTGCGTATCAGTGTGAAACACGAATACGCCGCCTTCCTATACGACTGCCTGCACGATGCTGAAGGCTCGCGACGACTAGCGCAACAAACGATCGACGAGGTATACGGCTCGCAGGAAGCCATAGATGATGATATGTATGAAGATGCTTCAGAGATGGTGCATATTCTGAATAAGTTCGTGATAAGGGCATTGCATGGGACACCAGATAGTACACCGGGAATGGGAAGTGGAAATTCGCGAACGCCGGTGACGCCCAGGAAAGCTGTGCCGACTAGAAATGACACGGGGGTGGTGCCAGCTACGCCAAGCCCGGGAATGAACAATCCGATATGAACTATCACCTTCGAAGCAGAGTGTAGGAGGAAATCTGAGGGCATATCCTCTAAGCAGATCCGGAATGGGCTCCGTAACTGGTCGCATAGCATCCATCTGTCCTAAGCGACGCTTAGTGCTATAACACGGTCAAGGGATGTTTCTGGCGCTGGTTTGTGCTATGGTATTGGTTGTTGGTCTGTTTATATCAGGCGGATGTCTCAATACCCTTGCTGTTCTATTCTGTGATTCCATAGAGAAGTTAATGAAAGAGTTGAGTAAATGCTCAAGCTGCTCCGTAATAAGTGACACGATGGTACCTGATTTTGGCGTCATCAGGATCATAGATTGGCATATATACGAGGTCCAGGCGGTTGCCCTAGCGTCAACAAGATCATCATTGACACTGTTAATACTGTCATCACGGCCTTGAAGACAAATACATCATAAGATGAAGCTGGGGTCTCCAATAATGGTTGAAGTCACTATCCGCTTTACATGGTGCGGTGTAGCTTATTCTGCCCGCCTTACGAATAACTCATCTTGATGCTGCTATGGGGCCCAAATCAGGCTAGGCCAATCCCTGAGCTAACCATGCGGCCGAGGCCGTTAGACAAAAGGATGGCACAGCAGCCGCTGCAAACTGGAGTGTCACGGATAAGTCGATCGGGCTACACAAACTCGTTCAACCTGTTCGTCATTGACTGTGAAGATGAAGAAAATCGACAAGGCTGTGTTCTTTCGCCGGATCAGGTTCGACTCCGTTTGAGGCGTCCCTTTGCAGCCGCAGCAGCTATCCAGCGAATGGAATCATTGCCATATGCGATAAGTAGAGCTACGTTGTGTGCCGTATCTGTATATCCGATGAAGTCATAAGGACTCAAGCAGGCTGATACTCCTTCTTCTTCTTCTTCTCCTTCTCCTTCTTCTGTTTCTGACTGTTCATTTGGCCACTTCAGACCACACTGTGCATTGTGAGAGTGTCATCGATTGTCATTGTACGTTTTCATCATCCAACAAAATGACGTTGGACATTCTTTGGCACTCTCCTCCGCTTATCAGGCCTCCAGATTGTACCTGCTTCACTATTTCTTCGAGCTCCTCTGGGTTTAGCCCCCTATGGAGGCCCGGTGGAAGAACATACCTTGTAGAGTGCCGGCGGACCCGTCAACCCAATCGTCGTCGAGGACTATCAGTATCAAAGCATGTGTCCTGATTTCAAGCAAGACGACGGATTGCATTCCGCTTTAAGTGAACACGGTCAGCCCAATAGCGCTCCTGAACCTTTAGGCCCACCCCAGGTCGTGCGGCGTAACACCGCCCTGTCGGTTCTATGAAGATCCTTGAGGAAATCGTGGAGGAAACTTCAGACGACGTCAAGACTCCGACTTTGAGGCAGCGGATCTGGCAACGGCTTCGACCATGTTGGAATTGGTTATTCGCAGTCGTAATTCTTGGTTTAGCTCTTGGTCTAGCAATAGGCCTAACCATTGGCCGGAATATTCAAGGGCCTATGGACGGAACTGGTATTGTTGCTCTTGATCTAGGTGATGGCTCCGCACACATTACATTGTATATCCAGGATCGGTCGGGGCAAATTCGGCAAGCACAGTACGAGGATGGAATTGGACAGGGAAACAATATCATTCGATCTCGACTTTAATCATGGACTGACTTGCCCAGCGGCAGTTCTCAAGATGCAGTCGTCACCTATGATCCTCGACCTGGCACGCCGCTGATGGCGCTCAGCTACGCTCACAATAATGAACCTAACGGTAAGTTCTTCGGTCTCTTATTGACACAATCAACTCTCCTATCGAACTAACTTAGTATTCTAGTGGAGAGTCTTTTACGTCGATAAGATTAACATTCTTCAAGATTCTCTCAACTTCAACAAGTCTATTGAGGGGGCTTCAGGTAAATAACACCCCTCACCATCATTCACCCACTAATCTCATCCGCAGGCTTTCTTGACACCGAAAACTTCAAAACCTCACCGAGCGCCAACGTCGGCCTAACCGCGTGCGTAAACAGATACTGGTACGGTGGCCCACTGGGTGTCCGCCTTTACTACGGACTCCCCCTCTCTCCCTATTTCTCTCTCGCTGGATAAAGCAACTACTAACCCAATTCCTAACAATACCACAGAACCAACCTCCACTCCCCTCCTCCCCAACACATCCATCTCCGCCAAAAACCACACCACCACCAAAACCGTCTACGTCCAATCCCCCTCCAACACAATCACCCAAGTCATCATCGCCACCGGCGCCACCGAAACCTCCACCTGAGCCTACTCCTTTCAAGTCGGTAACGTCAAAGGCTTGCAGGGAATGAAGATTGGTAGTGTCGTGCTTAATATGACCGAGGGCGGGCAGGAGATTCCTGTCTTTTTTCAGGAGGATGGTAAGGGGAGGGGGGTTGGTGGATTTCATTTGGTTGGGGCCACCTGGGCGAGGGTGGGGGTGCCGATTGGGACGCGAATTTGGTGGGCGGGGTCTGGATTGGTGAGTGGTCTCTGGAGTAGGATCCCGTAGATGGGGCGAGGAATATAGTAGGCAAATTGTGATTCGAATGGATTTTGGTTACAAGAACATCGCCCGTGTCGACATCTACTTATCGACCATCCATCTGCGTTCCCTTCCACTTTTGTCCCCTCCTAATACCTCCACAGAACAGAGCCCGATCCAGTCGCCATACCTCGAAACTCATAATCCCTCATACAGACAGACAGCCGGCCTCGACTCTACATTCTCTGATCCGTAGCTTGGATTCAAATCCCCCATAAAACTCAACCACCCCTTGCAATCCAACACTCCTAACCGAAGCCGCAGGCCCGACATTCCGCTAAGTCGTGTGTGTCACATCACCTCCCAAGCGTGAGAGTCAGACGAGGCCAGAAGTACTCCAAACATGGCCATGGTACCGAGGAACAGAATCTGCATCGTGTATAGAGAGCCCCAAAGGCGGCGAGTGATCGAGTGAGGTGTCTCGGGAACCCGCGAAGCAGTGCATCGTCGCTAACGAGTGCTCGAGGAAAGCCCCCGGATGAATACCCCGATGAAGCAAGCTGCAGAGCAAGGCGGGCCGCACGCGGCAAGGATATGAGAGACGCTTTGGAGAGCGATGGATGGCGGAATAGAAAAGCTGTACTGAGTTGGTGAGGATGGTGGAGATGGGATCGTCGAAGGGGAAGTTTGTTGTCATGTGTAAGGTCAACATTCAGATCTTGACAATGTTGCTTGCTGGGTCGAATTTCGATATATGAAGATACAGCACAGTTTGAGTCCGTTAGGGAGGTTTATAGCAACGAGCTCGCTTGAAGCGTTTTGTAAGGGAAGAGATAGGTTCAATGATAACTCGGTGTTTCATCTGACCATCAGAGTTAAGGGTAAATAAAGTGCTGATGTATTATTATTAAGTAAAAGTAAGAAGAATGTTAAGATAGTTAATGCGCTAGTGTGTGAGATCCTTTCAAAAAAAATTGAAAGAAGATCTTGTCAGACTTTGGTGAAGAGTGTATCAAGACGTCAACCACAATTTCTGTCCCCCTGAGGTCATCCTGTCAAGCTGGTTGTATATTTTCTCAGAACTGCTCCGTCCGTAACGAGTGTCCAATCTGGTGATGTCGTTGCGCATTAAAGCACTCGCCGCCGGAGAGGAGCAATCCACCATCGGATTGGTCAAGGTGTCTGCCTGAGACGGTAGCATGCTGGGATTCCGGTAAGATTTGGAAAGTTTGGAAAGTAGGACTTTGTGACCTGTACATGACCGTTGTTCGAAGACAATCATTACTCTTGTGAGTCTGTGTCCGGACATAGCTGACAACGGACAAGAAAATGTCAAAGCCCTAACACTTGCGAAGGTCGAGGCTACAGACGTGTTAGCAAAGCTAGTACTCGCTAAGGTCAATGAATGCCGTGGTCGATGCCTAGCCGTGCGAACGAGCGTTCGTCGTTCGTTATTTGTAGGTGGCATGACTTCGGGGATCCTTCGTAGATTCTATGGTTGCTTCAAGGTCTCCGCGATTACCAGGTTTCCGTCAGAGGAGTCGGCCAGGCCGCAAAAACGCCCCCATGATACGATCCTTCGCAAGCTGCGGAGAAATTGGGCGATTACATTTCCTCGAAAAGGTCCAACGATAGAGTTCAAGATGCTGGGCCATGTGAACCGGGAAAGGTTGAAGCTGTAGCACTTGCATATTTAGGTGCACTCTGGTGGACGGTAATATCTCGACAAAGGTTTCGTAGCACCCAGTCATCCGTCGTTAAGGATCCTCCGATGGTACTACTCTCTCCAACCAAGAGCATAGATCCCTTATTTCGGGTCCGGACGTCGAGTGCGGCATGCCCTCGTATGTGTGTGACTCCACTACCTCTTGACCCTCGAGCGCCTCTAACTTTTCTTTGCATTGGCGAAACAGCCGCATTGGGACCAGCTGATCCCTTGTGCCATGAGCCAACAAGAACTTTGTCGAATGTCTGCGCCGATCCTTTATTTCTTCCACTGCAGCTTCGGCGCGCAGTGTTTCGATCTTCCCGACTAAGGGCAGATAGCCCGAAAGACCCACAATCCCTCCCAGCTCTCCCCTGTATTTAGAGGTCAGGCCCATTAGCAATGCGATGGCGCAACCCTGCGAGAACCCCCCGACTACAATCCTCTCCGCAGGCACCCCTCTTTCATGCACCTCTCTGTCGATAAGCCCACTGATATATTGCACGCTATTCTTCATTCCCTCCTCATCATCCTCTTCCTCCTCGTCATCATGTGAAGACTTCGGCATTGGGATAGGTGAGAACGAACGCGGTGTGTACCACGCCTGGGCCATAGCATCGTGGTTGTGCGGGGCGTTAGGAAGAATCCATTTTACATGCGGGAGCTTGTTGGCCGATTGGAATTGCTGGACAAGGCCTGGGACATTTTCTCTCAGCATATCGTTTGCGAGTTTCGTAAAACGGAGGGGCAAGAACCTGTCCATCCCTCCGCATCATCTCCGAAGCCATGGAGGAAGATGATTGTTGCAGCTTGTGAGCTCTCCGTTGCTAATGCCGGGATCTGAACGGGCTCTGCTCGAGCCATGTTGTAGAAGTATCAAATTGAACAAAGACACCATAACCTTAAGTATCAAGATCGGTTACATCGTTGCGGAGTGGTTGTTTCATAATTCTGGCCTATATAACGGACCAGCGGAGTGCTTCGTGTGAACAACTGTGTCCTCGAAGCGACGAAGCACCTCACCAACGATGACTTTTTCATTACATAGAGCAACGCTTCGATGGAGTCGACGGATCCTATGCGTCGTTGCAGCTTGGCTTGTGTCTGTCTTGTTGGAGTTCGGTCGGGTGGCTGTTCTTGAAAGAGAACAGCATTACAAGGAACAGTTTCGCCGCAGCCAATACTACTTGAAGAGCAAGCATCCGTGTAATTATTATCCTACTGTTGGGGGTTGTATGCTCCGTCATATGCGCTCTTATGATCATTTCAAATAGTATACCGAGCGATCATGGTACAATCCCCTTTTGGTCCCAGTCTTGCATTCCAACTCCTAATCATCTCTGATCCTTACACTCATTCGAGATGCGAATATCTGCCCCTTGCTTCAAAGAGATGGCAAGTAAGAGTAAAGGCATTGCGGTGTCATGTCTTCACAATCACAATCTTGAGATGCGTTATCCACATTAGCGTTCTAGGGCTTGTCTTTGTGGCGCTTGCTTTGGGCGGTAGTTACGAAGGAAGTAGAAAGGAAGCCACGAGAACTAGTGGCACTTCAAAGATGGAGTACGGAGGAGGAGTCGAACGACGTGGAAACCTTTGTGTTACAACAATCTGAAGATGGTGCGGATGAAGCCAGCAGAGAGGCGCGCCGCAGAAATGAAGAACACCGCTAGAGACTGCTCAGAATCCCCTCCCAAACATGGCAGACTTCGCCAAATTCGAGAAGCCACTGGTGTCGAAGCTGCAGAGCGAGCCTCTGTAGTGTAAACCAATCTCGTCAGATTCCTCCGCGGAGAGCTACTGTGGAATACTTCAGTCCCGCGCCCAGGATATATAACATGCTGAGTGAGTGCCCGAGTTAGCCTGCTCGGCCCTCATCATCCATCGAGACTCGTACCACAACATTCCAGGACCTCACCGGTACAGGCCGGTGGCTTCTTACCCACGGCTCAGTGTTCGTATTAGCTTCACAGCGAAATTCCACGCCGTGTCACGAAGAAGTGAAAACTGGTTGTCTGAGACGGGCGCCAAGGGAAGGTGATTGCAACATGCTGATGGAGGGGAGAGAGGATCCCCGAAGTGGTAGCTTCTCTCAGTGCATATCCGCGGCTGTCAAAGCACGCTCCCATAATCCCATTTGACTTATTGCTATCGTGAATTATGTATCACGTTTATTGCTTGCTATTGCAGCTCATATCGTCATTCCTGCTCATCCGCACAGTGACCTGCCAGTCATCCTCAATAATGTCAAAGCCCTACTTTCCCGGCGCCGATCCTATCGTAATCAACCCAGCACATGGCCCAGGCCCTCCGACATTATTCGGAAACAGCGTCAAATCCGTCGTCGCCAGTATGTCCTCAGTCGGCGGCGTACACACCGCGTGGCCCGGCGGGAACGTCTCCGACGCAATCGAGCAACACCCAGGATTCCCGCTGGCCCAGGCGATGCAATTGACCTCCGGCGCGCCGTTGAAGCACTGGAGACAGCAGTCGTAGGCGGTGTAACCGGAGCCGGGGAGTGTCACGGGTCCGGGGAAAGTCAGGGAGCCGAATAGGTAGGTGCCTTTGTAGGAGGGGTATTGCGTTGCGCAGGGACCGGTGAGGGTGGAGGTTGTTGTTACGGTGGAAGTGCTCGTCTGAGAGATGGAGTTTAGTGGGAGCTTTTCAGAAGGGATCTGATGGGCAAAGGGAGGATGTACTTGAGAGCTCACGCTTGCGGTGAAGATACTCGTAGAGGGTGTAATAGATAGACAGGAACAAGCACTTGAGACGCGTGATGCAGGATACTGGTTAACATAGGTCGGCAATGGTATGGACTCAAGATGTTGCGCGTTGGGATACACGGTATACGTTGCGGTGGAAGTGACGGTAACCCTAAATATGCGAGCAAAGAAACCCTGTCAGCACCATCCTTGCGAAAGCTCTATAGCGCAGGACCGCCTTTTTACAGATTGCTGGACGCACGTTGTCTGTATTGCTCGCCCCACATGAATAGTAAGAACGGGTGTAGGGACAGTGATATACACCTCGCAAAACGGTGTCGCGGACGCACTGAACCGCTGGAGAGCCCGGAGCACATTGTCGTCGTTGCAACCGTTTCGCTTCTGCAATTGCGCCGCGCGCTCATCGCGGGTTAGGGCTCTTTCTTCCAGCTGCTCGGACTCTGTACGAGCACGCAGAAAGGGAGGGGCTCCACAGATGTGCTGGGCGTTGGCAACAAGGCCCGAAAAGAGCAGAAAGTTCAACGCAACTATGAGACGCGGGAAATGCATGATGAGTGATGATTTCTATGGAAGGTTGCAATTGACAAGAAGGGCGAGGAGATCGTTCCCTTTAATGCACCAGGTATGAAGGTATGAAGACATTTCTCAAGCTGTGGGGAGTGGATTGCTGCAATGGCATTTCGGCTTGACATGCGGCTGCATCTATGGCCATCAATTCGGGACCAGCCCGTCTTGAGTAGCAGCAAGGCAAACAAGGCCACCGGATATAAGGAAAATATGCATATGAGTGAAGCCACGGCGAAAAACGTGTCGTTGTGTAGCGGAACTCTGCCAATCATGCTTGCACATAAAATTAGAACAAACAGCATCGGGCACAGCAGAACGAAGAACAGCTTGATAAAGTGTGATAGCTTATGAGGGACCTTCTAAAAGTCGGAGATAAGACACCGGAACCGATAGGAAATATTGCTCCCGAAGAAAAACATCTCATTGATTTGGAGACTATACGAGGTGACCGATGTTCTGGGAAGCTCTGTGGAACAAGTGGAGCTGTCAGCCACGAGGATCAACTCGTTTATCGAGCGTATTGATTCGTTGAAATGCAATGTCATCCCGTCCGGGTATATACCCTTGACTTAGCCACTCTCGGGCCCCTATCGTTGGAACCGTATAGCAGTTCGGCAGAGCCCCAAGCTGGAGTATTCAGTCGAAAGTGGAGAAATTAAACAACTATTCACACATCTTCCATCTACCGCAGACTGATTACAGATATTCACTATGACACCAGCCTGGTGATAAACAAGTGGAAAGATCTCGCTGGTCGCGGTGGACATACATATACATATACATACATTTGCACCGAAGTATCTTCGTCGTAGCCTCCCGACTCTTCTATCCCTTGACGACCTTGCTGACCTTGTACTCTACCACCACCGGCTTCCCGTGTTCGTATCTGAAGCGCCCCGCAGCTACAAACGTACCCGTCTCCAGTTCTTTAAGCTTCTCGTCTCCAGTCTGGAGGTAAGGTTAGTCCCGCATCCCCAATAATAGAACCGAAGATGGACACAACTCACCTCGAACTTCATTTCTATGACTGCGTAAAGCAAGTCAGCGCTTGGGACGCTGGTCTAGAAAGGGAAGTGACCTACACGAGTTCCCAAAGTCCGTGGTCTTTGCATCCGGACTTCCTCCAAGAATAGCACCGAGTTCTGGTGTGATGTCGACGACGCCGGTGTAATTGATGTAGATCATCTATGCGAGTGTCAGGATATGCAATTGCGGGCTTCCAGGCCGGTCTTTCAGCACTAACCGCGCCGTCTTTGTTCCTAAGGTGATTCTATATCAGCACATGCATCCGATTTCAATGCCTGTTGTACACCCACTTGAGCACCCCATGGGCATTGAGTCTCATATGCTTCCCAGACGGATCATTGTGAATGTAGTCATTACCGGTGCCAACGAATTCGGCGTCGATTTCAGGGGCAAAACCGGACTCGCTCTTCACGGTGCCGCCAGTCATTGGCTATTGCCATGGTATTATTAGCTTGATCTGGTACGTGCATTCAGAATGGGCGAGAGCGTACCACAACTGCTAGAGGAGTGCCTTTCGAATGGCTACCTGCGGAGTTTATAAGACACTGCGGCGCCGGACAGGATGCTCACAGCTTACCAACCCCGAGCGGCGGGTCAATCGAGACCTAAAGATGGTCAGTTTCACATGCACATGCACACGCACATGCCCAATGCTCTCCTGTGATGGCTTACCAGAACGGTCATTGCCGGCTGTAGAGACGGAAACCCAGACATATTGAAGCGATGATGCTACCTTCAGGACAACGGTTATGAGTAGTGATCAGCCAGTAAGTAAGGAGAGCGCTTCGGTCCTATGTGCTGATGACGGAGATGTCGAGGAAGTGTCGGTGGAGGATAACTTCTTCCGGGTATAAATGGGCCCCTCCACGAAGTGAGCGATGTAGAGTACTCGTACCCCGCAATATGCCGAAGCTGACCCCTCCAGCCAGCCACAATCATACCATAACCACGAGGCCAACCGACAGAAGCGGAGCCCATGTCGGGTAAGGGCTTCATCAAGTTGGTTCACACCCTGTCTTCGTTGTGCAAGTGCTTACACGGGCAAAGCCACATGTCTGCACCTGTGGCGGTGTCTGTCGTTTCAGAAGCTGTCACAAGCGCCAAAAGTCACGCCCGTGACGCGGGCCATGCAAGGTCTAGAAACAGGTTGGCAAATGCCGTCTGACACAACTGACGTAAAGAAGGCAGGAAACAACTCCGCAGGATCGTCGTCGTGACTTCTGTACTATGCTGTAAGATGTTGCACGCCTATACATCTTCAATCTTGACTCCTCTGCGAATGTACGTGTACGGAATTCCGCGATAGCGACCAAATTCCTTTTCCCGTGCATCTGCTGCAATCCTCAGACTCGTCGAATCATCGCATCTAGCTCCTTCAAGATGCGGCGGCCAACAGCAGCGGCGATCTTACTTTTCGCGGCAACAACATGTACCCAGATAATCTCCGACCTTCCACAATGTTGGCAGAGCTGCATCCATAATTCTGGCGACTTCAACTGCGGCGACCTTGACGTGCCATGTATGCCCTTCATCAACCTTTTCATTTGGTATCGCCACAGCAATATGGTGACATTTGGTGTCGTGAATAGGTATTTGCCGCCTCTCGAACGGCAATTTCCTCACGGACGTCGTGACCTGTGTCAAGGGCAACTGCGACAACCAGCTCGACTCAAGCCTCCTCATTACGCCACTTCAACTCGCCTGCAACCTCGCCGGAACCCCAATCTCCTCTGCAGCCATCAGGAACGCTGAGAATGCTCTATCGAGCAGTGATGGAGGAAACACCGCGCAACGAACAACCGTGGTCGTCGCGCAGACTATAACCACGACGGCTGATGGAGGATTGCAGGGTGTGGTGACGGAGACGGTGACAGCAGTGCCTTCAACACGCGCTACAACGATTACGGAGGCGACGACAGATAGTCAGGGAAATACGTATTACGTGGTTGTGCCTGTTACGATACAGCAGAGCTCGACCGACTACGGCCACCCAAGCACCGTCACAGTTACGAGTACTGGAGCCATTACGGCTGTCCCCCTCGGAGCGGCGTCTAGCTCTGCGTCGATGGTTAGTCAGAGCGCAGCATCAGTGGCATCGTCACTATCGTCACAAGCGGCGGCTGAGAATGTCGGATCCACACTTTCGTCGCAGTCAACAAGCACCACGACTGTCACATCTGCAGTGACGACGATAACGACAACAACCAGCGCTAAAAACGGCGCTGGAAACACTGCAGCTGCTAGCACGAACGGATCGCCTTTCGGTATGCAGAGCGCCGGCACGAGGAAAGAGAGCAGTAGCTGGCTGGGACTGACTGTGGGTCTGATCGCTGGGGTTGTGTGGTTTTGATATACCTTGAGTCTTGGCGTCACGTTTGGAGAAGTATGATTTATGATATCATGGTAGTTCAACTTGTAGATATGCCGCGTTTGAGCGTAGCTGGTGTATCTGTGTCTATTAGAATGATCACATAACGATCACCTTTCGTCGACTTTGAGGCTTTCCCTACAACTTCGTCTCCGTCTCCGTCTCCTTAAGGGTCGACTTGACATTAATAACGCAACATTCACCACAATAAGATGGTGCCTGACACCATGGGTTGATCAATGACCCATTCCTACAGTACCGCACCTTGCGAACTCGCGTGACGAATGTGAACATTCAACCGACCCCCATTGCCCTCAGAGGGCTTTTCAAATTGGAAAGTTCCTTCGATAACGTCAACATGGATAAGCTTAAGAACAATAAAGCCATCGCTATGCTTGATGCGGCGGCCAAGGGCCAATATGGTATTCCAGCAGTCGTCTGCGTAAGCACGACCTACCCCTCTAGGTGATTCTCGCATCGAAGCGCAGTGCGTGAAGCCCTGTTATGGCACAATTTTCCTTCAAAGTCTTTTACTTTATGTTGATTGCAATTTCGCCCTTGGTGCGAGCCGAATGCCTTGTCTGCTACGGTCTTCATCACCGCTCAATGGCTAGACACTCTCAATCATGCTTGTCCCCATCCTCAGACCATCATGGAACTTCTCCATACTCTGACCGTCTCCTCCATCAACCACCTGCCAATGAACACCAACTCTAACACACCGCTCATACCCACCTCCTCAACAACTAACGCCCCCTAACCAGTACAACCTCGAAGCGATCCTGGCCGTCGTCCGCGCCGCCGAACACAACCGCTCCCCGGCCATGATCCTCCTCTTCCCCTGGTCCCTCACCTACGCATCCAACCTCCTCGTCGACCTCGCCGCCTCCGCCTGCGCCTCGGCCTCCGTGCCCCTAACCCTCCACCTCGACCACGCCCAGGACGAAACCATCATCAAACGCGCCGCAGACATGCCCTTCGACAGCATCATGGTCGACATGAGCCACCACTCCAAAGCCGAGAACCTGGCTCGCACCACGGCGCTCGTCGAGCATTGCCACGCAAGGGGCATTGCGACTGAGGCCGAGCCCGGCCGCATCGAAGGTGGGGAGGACGGGCTGGCCGACACGGCGGACCTGGAGGGCTTGTTGACGACGGCGGAGGAGGCGCGGGAGTTTGTGGACACGGGGATCGATTGGCTCGCGCCGGCGTTTGGGAACGTGCATGGGAGTTATGGGCCGCGCGGGATCCGGCTCGAGTATGAGCGGCTGGAGGCCATTCGGAGGGCTGTGGGGGGGAAGGTGAGGTTGGTGTTGCATGGGACGGATGGGTTTGACGAGGGGGTTTTCGCGAGGTGTATTGAGGGGGGGATCACGAAGGTCAATGTCAACAAGGTGGTTAATAGGAGTTATGTGGATTTGTTGAAGGAGAAGGCCGGGAAGGTGGGCGTCACGCAGTTGATGGAGGAAGGGACGGATGTTATGCAGAAGGTCGTGGAGCGGTTGATGGATCAGTTGGGCTCGAGTGGTAAGGCTTGATGTACGGTGCTACGGACGACTTGGAGTTGCTAGTTGTTGTGAAGGCTAGGTCTGGCTGTGGCGGCCTTCTTGGACATTGCCGGCAAGTGGCGATGTCCCTACAGCTCTGCCCCTTCTACGGGTTACGGGAGATGATCATGGTACAACGATTGACACTATGTTCAAGCAAAGACCTCAGCAAAGCATACTCCTTACTTTAGTCCATTTACTGCACGTTGAACTTTGCTGCCAACACAGCACCGTGAGATCTCCAGACGTTGGTATTTATGCAAGTTAGATATCATCATGAGCTATTGGAGTGATCTTATATAGCGCTATGTTTCTGCATTGCCGCCTTCTTTGGCCTGTGGATCTGTTTCAAATAGCAACGTTAGCCATTGCTACTCTATGCCCAAAATTTTCATAGTTTAGCATCGTTCACGCGGCAGATTTATAAAACCAGTTTGAGCATCTCAATTTCATTCTTATGTGCCTCTGGAGGTACACCATTAAGTAACATTATCTGTCTCTGTCATCAGGCTGATTAGAAATCCTTTCGAACTATCCACAAACGTGACGCCGGGCCGCTTTTTTCTTCATCAAGTCTTAAAACACCCCCTTCACTACACACTCCGCCTTCGTCTCTCCTCCCCACCGCATCAGTAGTAGGTAGCGTAGCTCGAGTTGCCATTGAGAACATCCACAAAATTCCTCGCGATGATCCGATCCGTCTGCTCGCTAGGATGCAGTTCGTCGAACCACAAGAAGCTATCCGGAGAGGGATCCACGGTGCACATGGTACCGTTCAGGCTGCAGTGGTGCACGAAGCCGGTGACGTTCGCCGGGGCGGTGCCATTGAGGTAGGCGCAGGGCTTCATGTAGATGTCAAGGATCTGGGGGTTTAGATCAGTTTGGCGTATCGTGGAATGGGAAGGAAAATGCATCGTGAGGATTGGGCCGGATGCTTACCAAACTGTAGACGTCGAATATGGCAAAGTTCGCGCCTGGATAACGACGGGCAATCAAGGCCTCATATGGGACCTGATACTTCCATACGTTGTTGATCGTCGTGGAGTACTCCTTCATCTGTTCCGCGATAGCAGTGTGGTTATCGGGCTTAGCCTGCCAGTACTGGGTGTGTCCGACGCCCATGTCCGTGTCATTGGCATAGAGCGGCGTCAAGTATAGAGGAGCGATGTTAAAGAGCACGAAGTATCGGCCTCCACTTGCGTACAACTGGTCCAGGGCCACAAAGACGCAATCTGTAAAGCTGGTTAAGGTTTCCCCTGGAACTTGACTGTCTGTCAAAAACAAATTGACACCCAAATCATTCGTACCGATCCAGATGGCGTACACGGCGTCGCTCTGTGTAAGTGCAGGCGTAAAATACGCTTGCCCCGTCGCGTTACTGACAGACTTGGAGTCGTTCAGATATGCAGGTATTTCGTACTCGAGGACGGAGGGAAAGTCGGCGTTGATGGAGGGTAAGAAACGTGGGGTTATCAGGTTGGAGCAGACGGCACCACTGACGGCATAGTCGTAGAGATTGAGCTGGGGCACGAATTGGGTTTTCACTTCGCTGCCGGTGTACTGGACTACATAGCGGGGCCAGGTGCGGCCTCCGCCGGGTGTCTTGAAGCTCTACCATATCATCAGGTTCAAGCGACCGCAGGTGAAGATGAAGACTCGGTACCTCTGGGAGAAGTGTTCCTGGTGGCGGAGCAGCCCCATGGTTACTGATAAAATAGTTCAATCGGTTTTCGTCTGTGTAGCTGTCGCCGAAGGTTATCAAGCTGGAGAATCTCTCAAGAAACCAAGGATCTGTAGCATTGACCCTCTTATTTAACGCTGCGGACCTGACGACAGTGATTAAAGATAGCAAAGTAAGCAATGAGAACCACATGATGGCGAGCTCAGTGACGGCGAATGACCGAACCAACAACGACAGCACATCCGTAAGTCTGCCATGCTGGGGTACGAATGTTCTTTAAGGGACACAACAATGTCCCCGCACTTCGGTCGCTGTCAGCCAAGGGTTTCGGCAATGCGGAGAAGCTTTCAACTCTGATCTTTCGAAGCCCGGGTTGACCCCTCTCGGTATCGCCCATGGAGGTCTGAGCGTTTGATGCCTGCAAAGCACCGCATTGTCTTCGAATTCCATGACGTTGCCAGAGCCGGCGATGGATGTTAGTCATACGAGCCAAGTATGTATGACCAACACTTGACTGAGTAAACACATTACCTTGAGTACCTTACATCGAAGTGTGAGGATGTTGTGACGAGCATCATTCGGACGCTACTATGAGCTAAGGTATGTAGCTTCGTACATGTACCTTAAGGTTCTCCACATCTTCGGCGTATGATGTGCCGGATTCTGCCCGACGTCTGCACTCTGCAGGCGGGGATGAAAGAAAGAAAACGGTCCGCACTAAGTTGGAAGTTACCAAGCTTCTCCCATCACTAACAACACCCCTCTATTATTAGTGGGAGTTCCATACTGCATATGCAGTTGGTCGTGTCTGGCGCGCCGCGGCCAAGTGCTCAGGAATCATTCTCATTCCTCGCCGCAGCTGATTTTGCGCGGCTCCCAGAAAGCACACAAGCCGAAGATAGAGTAGCCTCGATCAAGCCGAATACATCAGGTCCATTGAGTGTTCATATGATTCCGTCGAGTAGTGGTCAGGAAGAGGCATATGAAAATCCATACAGATATTCTCTTGTGCTAAGCCGATCACCGTATGAGCCAGTACCAAAGCAAGTAGAGGCTTGCATATTACAATTAAAGCTTCCCAGCTATCATGAATGGCGTATCCTCATGTGTCTCATCTGAAAGATCTTCTTCTTGACCAAACTCATCATGCAGATCCACATCGTCCAACGTACCCACAAAAGCCCTTTTGACAAAGGTGAACCAAACCTTGTTGATAGCTTTCCGCTTCCTGTGCTTCCTATGCTTCCTTTGCCCTCCCTTATGCTTCTTCTGAACAGCGTCTAGTTTCTCGTCAATGTCCCCATCTTCTTCAGCTCGACTAATGTCCCTTTCCTCATCCTCATGTTCATCCTCCTGCTCGACCCCCATCCGATTTTCCCTCTCAGGCTTATATTCTCCAATCCTCCTCGCCACATCCAACCAACTTCTTATAGTCAGGTCTTTGAGCTTGTATATACTGTCATTCCTTGTATCATACTCGACCTTGAATTCAAATGGCATCGGATGCGCTTTCAGCTGCTTATCGTGGGGGTCCTTGCCGTAATATATACCTCTGTGTGTGGGCTTGCCTTCTACCGAAGCTTCGTCCTTTGTATCTGTGGAAAGAACACGATTATAGCCATTGTGGAGCTGAGTGAGATTGGCATAGTACTGGGTATAACCTAGCCAGGTAAAGGTTTGTGGCGAATAGGCTGGCCCGGGAGGTGAAGACTTTGACGGCGGGGTGGGCACTACGAATCTAGGTCCCTTAGGCTTCTTATGCTTCTTCTTGTTCTTCTTGCGTTTCCGCTTATCCTTCTTCGACGTGCTCTTCCCAATTCTGGCATTGCTTATACTGTCTGTTTCGTCAGGTTGATCCAGCCCTTCTAGCTCAATCATCCGAGCATCGGTCTCCGCTGATGGAGGCCTTTTCAGGTTTGATTCATGCTCGAGCCCTGTGATATTGTAATGAAAGACCCTAAGTGTCGGAAAGTACTCGGGAATCACACTCGGCGATACAAGAGTCGCGCTGTATCGTTCTGCCCATTTGCCACCGATCTTCCTGAAGTATTTCCTCTTCTCCCTACCCTTCTTATTCTTTTTACTCTCCTTATTGTTATATGTGTTCGCTTTGTCAAAATCAGGCGCCATGTCAAATCTGTCTTCTCCAGCTGCCCATAACGATACACTCGAGGGCGGACCAGGCAACTCTGACCATTCTGCCCTCAACTCTGTCAGATAGTCGGCGGAAGACTGGACAGTAAACTCATCGTCAAACGTCATTGAGAAGCCTGCCTCATCGACTACTCCATTCATGACATTCAGATCGATATCTTTTGAGTCCTGCAGCAAGAAGTGATCTAAATTCATGTGCCCATAAAGCGATCCTACCACTACGTCCCGATATTGCCGCATCCAGAGAGTGTACTTTTGCCAGCACGTTTCGTCCGAACTACGCTTGCTCTCCGTTCTGGCTGGTGGTACATGGCCCATCATGATAGCCTTCATCCCTCTATCTCTTAGAAACTGTAGCTGTATGCGCAACCACTCCATCTGCTCGTAGCCTGGCTCTGACTGGTCGGCGCAACCATCAACGGCAGTGTTTGAATCGAAGAAGTATAAAGTATTCAGGCTGAAGACCGCCAATCGGTTTGGGATGACCTCCACGTAAAACCAGCCTCCTCTCTCGAAGCTATGCCGTTGCTCCTCTGGAATGAACTTGTTCCAGATACTCGTGAATCTCTTTGTCCACCTATTTGGGCCCTTGGTGAAGATGTTGTGCGGTAGAATATCATTGTTGCCAAATGTAGGGACGATGGGTATTGTGAAGTCGTTCGTTGGGTCCGTATCATTAATGTGGTCCTCCTTCCCGAACACCTCGACGAACTTACTCACCAGCAGCTCGTTCAAACCTATGACCTGTTTCTCCGTACGAGGAATCTTCTCATCATTATCATGCCGTGCCGAGTCACCAGTCCAGATGACGAAGTCTATCGAGTCCTTAAGATTCGCGTCTATCCACTTGAAAGTTTCGTTGACCAGGGATAAAGGAGAGTCGCAATCTGTAGTTTCAGCACCAAGAACCCCGGCGGACCCAACTCCTCGATGACATGCGGCTTCTTCTTCGGCTGAAGAGTGAGCTTTGTAAAAAGGATCGGGATGGACGTCTATCCGAAGGATCAGCATTGGTTTTCCACGTAGGATGAACTTGAGCTCTTTAGCCCTTGGGTGCGTACCGGTAATGTGCAAGAATCTGCCGTGTAGCTCTTGTCGCGTCGATGGAGCATCTTCAGTGCTCTTGCCTAGTGCTTCTTTGCCTGCTACGAGGGGGTACTGTCGAGGTGGCGCGGCCTCGGCCACGCATGCTGCGAATACCAGCAGCAGGGACCCAACTTTCCGCATAGTGCGAAAGGAAGTGGTATGCTCATCAAGTGCTGTTACATTGTTTGAACCATGACAGCCGTGGTTGTAGACTCGAATG
>JAABUP010001647.1_pt1 | contig 46441 bp, 68 predicted proteins | sample 5559201 | NCBI WGS metagenome assembly JAABUP01 (sample SAMN10711887, study PRJNA513373) | rock metagenome | isolation source: Antarctica rocks | place: Antarctica
CTGCCCCCTGCCACTAGCAACCTGCGGCCTGCAAGCCCAGTTGGTGAGTGTGTGCATGACTTGACTGATTCATTGTTGTCATGCTGGGAGCATGTCCCCCATGCTGTGCTTGAATAGTGTGGCCCTTGCAAGCTGGTGCCTTCTCAATCATGAGCAGCATTTGCCATGTAGCTCTTGCTGTTGCACTTCACTATATAAATCAACTATTTAGGCATATCTCTAGTGACAGGTATATACACAGTCAAGATGCTGCCTTATTCTGGCCACAAATAACCCCCCGCCATGCCTGCAGCCTGTAATGTGTCCAGCAACACATCCTGTAACACCTCCCATAAAGTAATTGTTCACATGTGTTGCAACCAACCCTGTGACCCACCCATAAAGATGGTCTGTAAGCCCACTTGATGGCTGTCTGCTGTGCAGCAGGGAGCTGCAGCTTCAGTGCTCAAGTTGCTTGTGTCGTCTAAGAACAATTGTGAAGCAGGAAGAGATTGGTGACATGACAGGACTGTTAGAATATCTTCTGCTTGCCCCCTCCACTCCCTCTCAAAGCTGTCGAGCCATTGCACAGCTCAAGACAGCTGTCACCTGCATATCACATGGGATTCAGTACCGCCTGAAGCCTATACTTACAGTGTACAGATGTGTCAAGGCTTAAAAGGGGTTTGCAAATACAGCTCTCTGCATCACACTAAGCCTGTTCTTGCCGCAGGCCCCGTTACCATGCAAAATGGTATGAACAGGAGTTGTATAGTTACATGATGATGCATGAAGTGAGCAGGAGTTGCAGCTACTGCAGCCCTGGTGAAACAGAGGAAGCTTTTGTATATTTGCATGTCTGACATGTGATGGTGTGCTGAAGCAGGTCCAGTTGGGGATGCAACTCCAGCAAACCCATCCCGGTTTGCAAATGCGGCTGCCAGGGATGCGGCCTTCAAGAGGGCTAAGGAAGCGGGGATGCCCCGGCAGAATGGAGTCCCCATCACGGGCCTGCAGACACAAGTCATGGCCATGCGCATGGAGGGTGGGGGGGTCACCCAGGGGACTGCCCCAGGGGTGGAGGCTGTCACCAGTACTGGTCAGTCTACACACTCTGGTGCATTGTTGGATGATTGTTATATTCTGAGCTACAACAGGAAGATACCTGTCTGATTGCTGTCACAGTGTCAAGGTTGACCTGTATATATATACAGCCGAGAAAATGCAGCAGCAAAACGGTGCTGAGTAAAGATGATGCTGCGTCATGAATTGGATCGTCAGGCCTTTCATAATGAGTAATGTTGTTTGCAAGGCTAGCAGTCCTGTGGGCCTGCTGTGGCAATTGACTATGACTTTTGTGATGCATGCAGGGAATGTGGAGAGCCGGGCTGGGGCAGTGACAGAGGGGGGTGTGCAGGGGCAGGGGTACCAGCTTGGCATGACCCCCAGCTCAGCAGGTGCTTTTGCCACTACCTTACATATGCTTGCATGCTGTAGTCATGCGCACAGTGTACCAGCAGTTGACATTGTGGCTCTTGAGACTACAGACTTCAGCTCGAGCTCAATGTGTGTCTGAGGCTTACTCATAACATGAGCCTTGGGGTTTGTTGTTTGGCAGGGTTCCAGCATTTGCACACCTGCAAAGCCTGTTGTTGCATAGCCCAATGTTGCACAGCCTGTTACTGCATGAGACAAAATTAGGCAGGTTGCTGACGATCAAGCAGCAGTTTGATAAACGAGTTTGCTAAGTACAGTAGCGGTCATGGCGTTCTTGTTTTTGGTGCAATGTCAGAAGCAGAACCAAACCTTGTTTCCTGATTTGGTATTGTGCTCAGCCGTCCTTCCTGCTTGCACAGGTCAGGGTCCTGCTAGGATCACAACAGTGCCTGGCAAGAAGAAGAAGAATCATAGTCGATGCCGAATGCAGTGAACACGCCATGTTGTGTTCATCAGAACTGAGTTCTCCTCATGTTGTTGGGTGCTGATATAGACTTCTGTTGAATAGGCTTAGCTGTTGTGATTTCATTTATGCTGTTCACGGTGCCTAGACCGACACTCGGTGTTATAGGAAAGATAGTACGTGTAACTATGAGACTCACGACGCCCATCGCTCATGCATGCCCACAGACTTGCATGCACCACTTTTGGCTGGAATGTGAATTGCTGACTGTGTGCTTCATCACCAGGCAAGGGCCCAGCGAAGAAGAAGACAATCCCTGCCAAAGATGAGCAGGAGTGGCGGCAGGCCATACCCATTGACATGACGTTTGGGGAGGGGTTGAAGACCCGCCCCAGAAGGACCCGCCCCTCCAGCCCCTCCCCCTGGGGTTGGATCATCTTTGTGATCTACATTGCTACATTCATCTTCTATGCTTACTGCCGCATTGGACACACTCTCAGCCGCAGCGACCCAGCCTTTGCATACCAGGTGATTTGCTGCTCATGCTTCTTATCTCTCAAGTTTGCATTTGTATGAGCTCTGCTGATACATTGTATCACAGGCTATGTTTTATTTACTTATTTATTTACTTGATTATTTATGTTTTTATTTAGTTAATATTTTATTTTACATATTTTTTACAAGCTATGTTTCTAATCATTGGCTCATTGTATGCGCAACTACAGGCAAAAGCAAGCCAAGTCAAGCATGCAACATTTCCTCTCAGCATGCGTGATATGACATGATGATCCTGCTCATTGCGCCTTCATGACTGCAGGTCATCTTCCTGATTTTGGAGCTGGGGACTTTTGTTTCTGGGCTGCTGTTTGGCTTCTGCCAGCTGTGCAAGCTGCACTCTGATAAGCCTGAGAAGATCTCAGAGATGGCTCACCGTCTCAGGGTGGGAAGTTATTGCCTTCTGCCTGGCTTCTTGTCTGTTACTGTTGCCTCCTGCCTTCTGCCTTCTACCTTCGACCCCTGCCTTCTGCCTTTGATGCCTGCCTTCTGCCTTTGACCCCTGCCTTTGTGTCCTGCCTTCTGTGTCTGCCTCCTCCCTATACCTTTCCCTTCTGATCTGCTGCACCCATGTGTTGACTCAGCACATTACACCTTACTTGCATACCTTTGCCAAATTTGCACAGCTTGCAATGCAATGCCCACCTTGCACGGCTTGCATGTTCACTTATGCAAGATACGCAGACTTTGAGGTGTAGCAAAAATCTTATATACTTGTCCAAATTTCTCTGATTTGCGTATTAGTGGCATGAAACCCCTAAACTTAGAAGTGTGTTATAAAAACATGGTTGCTATTTTTCTGTATTCACCACAAAAAGTGGCTCTTCCAGCATCTCTTGATTTACACTCTATTGCAAAAAAATTTATACTTTAAAGAAATAGTTTTTTAAAAGAAGGGATACCACGTATTTTAGAAAAAAACAGGATTTCACATCATTTAATCTGTAACAGGATGTGAATGTAGATTCGGCAAAGTAGAGCAAAACACTACCATCTCAAGTTGTCATCACACTTCCTTGGTTGCTGTTTACACATTACCCAAGACTGTTTGTCGTCGTGCCAGCAGCTGCAAGCACGCACAGATGCACTCTCACCATTTCTGTCACCACTCGTCACAGATGATATAGCAGACATGACAATGACCATTCACAATGTCAGTCCTTACTGTCACAGATGATATAGCAGTCAAAATCTTAAACACACCTGAAATACGATCCTGAGACCCAAAAAAACTAACCTTTTTAGACACAAAAGGTTTCCACAATGACCGCTCACAATGCCAATCCTTACTGCCACAGATGATATAGCAGATACCACACTGTCACACATTTCATATCTGCAATGCGGTGTCTTGGGCACACAGACTGCACAGCATGAGGTAGACGCATGGACAGACCGCGATAAATAGTATGGAAGAGAAGAGCCTGGCCAAGCAAACAAGATTTTTATAATCCCCACTTGCATGATTTCTGTCCTGCAGGGCACACCAGAGCCCCAGAGTGAAGTAGAAGAGAAGACCCTGGCTGCAGCAGTTGACAAGGACGGCAAGCCATTGCCAGGGGCTGTTGACAAGGATGGCAAACCTTTGCCAGGTGCAGCTGACTCCAAGGATCTCAAGATTGCGACCAGTCCCAAGGTTGCAACCAGTCCCAAGTCTAAGAAGGCTGAGCCGGTTTACATCCCCAGAGGACCGCTGAAGAGCAAGTACCACATTCAGGTGGGCTTTGAGGTCGCACTCAGTCCTGCTTTGGCAATATCATTGTCAGCACCTGAGTGCTACACTTCCAACCAGTCAAAGACTTGTCAAAGTCTGGTCAGGAGCTGCACTAGCAGACCTGTTGTGTGGCCTGACTTTGAATCAACATCAGCATACTAGAATGGGATTGACGGCCAAATGTTGCTTCCTCTGGCACACTCCATCAGCCTGCTGTCACCCCATTTGTGCAGTTTGCGTATTGTATGATAGAAAGTGTGATAGAAAGTGTTTGTATTTTTCACTACCATCATCATCATCATTGTCATGATCATTGCCACAGCCATAGTTGTTGCCACTGCCACTGTCACTGACACTGTCAATGTCTGCCTCTGGCAGATGTATCCTGTTTGGTATGCCCATGCCATGTTGGTGTGTGCAGGTGCTGGTGTGGTCAGGCCTCCAGTCAAGCAGCCAATGCTTGCTGCACACTGTACTGCTGGCTGCAAACAACATGACTGTCTAGCAAACGTCTGCCTCTGGCAGATGGACTCCTGGTTGGTATGCCTATGCATTGAATAACTGGTACTTGTGTTGGTGCACAGCCAATGGTGCACGCTGCGCTGCCGGCTGCACACAACATGACCGTCCAGCGGTGTGCCTCTGGTGGTAAATGCATCCTGTTGATGCAATGTTGGTATGTGTAGGTGTTGGTGTGGTCGGGGTCTCAGTCAACAGCAGATGGTGCACGCTGCAAGGCTGCCCTGCTGGCTGCTCACAACATGACCATCTAGCAAATGTCTCCCTGTGACAGATGCATCCTGTTGATGAAATGATGGTATGTGTAGGTGTTGGTTTGGTCAGGGCCTCAGTCAACAGCGGATGGAGCACGCTGCAAGGCTGCCCTGCTGGCTGCACACAACATGAGCATGCCTGAGGGGGCTGATGGCAACCACTGCACTCGCATTGTGTACCTGGTGGATCCTGTCAGGTATGAGGGCCAACTCCTGCTAGGCTGATGACTTGTGGTGTAGGGTTTGAGCCCTCAGTATAGATCCAGTTAGGGTTGATGCCACAAGCCCTAAGTTCAGATCGAATTGGTCATGCGAATTTGTAGCCATATCAGGCTCCATCTCCATGTGCCTGGAAGCTGTTGTGAGCCTTGTTGCCACCATATGCCATGTCAGCGTCTCGTATGCATTGCCTGCACCTGCATGTTAGCAAGTTCTTGTGCTGGTGGTGCTGCTGCTAAATGCATAACATTGCGCAAAACTGCCGAATGCATAGAACTGCATTAAGCAGGGACATTAATGCCTTGCATACTGAACCCTTCCCTGTGCTCCACCCCATACTTGATGATGCAGGAATCCAGCCAAGATGGAGCTGGTGCGTGAGCTGGCAATGGATGGCATTCTATACACCCCTGGATCAGACATTATACTTCATACCCTATCAAACCCTTCCCTGCTGCTCATCCCATACTTGCTGGTGTAGGAATTCAGCCAAGATGGAGCTGGTGCGTGAGCTGGCAATGGACGGCAGTCTGTACATGCTTGGGTTATTTCATACCCTACTGAACCCTTCCCTGTTGCTCATCCCATACTTGCTGGTGTAGGAATCCAGCGAAGATGGAGCTGGTGCGTGAGCTGGCAGTGGACGGCATTCTGTACATGCCAGGATCAAACATTATACTTCAAACCCTTCCCTGTTGCTCATCCCATACTTGCTGGTGTAGGAATCCAGCCAAGATGGAGCTGGTGCGTGAGCTGGCAATGGACGGCATTCTGTACATGCCAGGATCAAACATCATACTTCAAACCCTTCCCTGTTGCTCATCCCATACTTGCTGGTGTAGGAATCCAGCCAAGATGGAGCTGGTGCGTGAGCTGGCAATGGATGGCATTTTATACATGCCAGGACCAGATGTGGTGACTGCCACCACTGACTTGAGCAAGGGGGCCTCCCTGAACAGAGTGCTGCGCAAAATCTACCCCCGGGGTACCCAGCCCAAGCCCACTGACCTGGTTGCCATCTTTAATGATGACCAGGTAAGCGAGCAAGCCTCTGCATTCCTGTCTTCTAATTGTTATTTGCTTTCCTCATAGTCACAAAACGTCTTACATGTGTACGTGAAGTCTTGCTCAACTCTTTTCTGGTCCAGTTTATGTGCATGTATCATATTTCTCAACAGCTACGGTCAACTGTTTGCCATCAGCTTGTGATAACAAGCAGTTGACTGTAGCAGCTGACAAGCATGACTTATGCACATGAAGCTTACCAAAAAAGAGTTGAAGAACAGCACCTTGCACCTTGCAATTCTTGCATGTTTGGATGCTCATTCAATGATCAGCAGCCACTTGCAATGCTGTATGATAGCTGTCATAGATAACAGTAATCATGTTTAACAATCTTTTCTGGCTCATGATGAGCTAGGTCCCTGCAGGGCAAGTCTTGTGCCTCTCTCTCTCTCTCTCTCTTTGATAGCCATCATTGTCTGCAATCACTGTTGCACACATGATGTAGGTTGGTGATGGTGATCAGTTTTGATGTTAATTGGATCAGACAATGCAATCTGTTCCAGGTTGTGTGTTGCATTGCTTCTGTAGCATGACAATCCAGGTTTTGTACAGCACTGACTGTTGGCAGTTGCATGCCAGCGGCCCTTGTGTTGCTGGCCAGAATGCAAAGGCAGTGGTCAAGCCTTTCAGCTGAAAGTTTGTGATGCTCTAAATGCCTAAAAGTCCAAAGACTTCACCTGATGCTCCTTGCTGTGCCATGCTGCCTACAGCAGAAGCAACCCTGCAGGCGCAAATCACAACCATTGCATCTCAAGCAGTGCAGGCAAAAGTTGTTGAGTCGATGACTGCCCTGCCTGGCTTTGCAGATTGCTCACCCAACCTTCCTGGATTGGACTCTGCCGGCGATTGAGGGGAAGCAAGTGCGCATGGCCCATGTTCGCCCTGCTTATGAGAATGTCTCCCGTCATGGAGATGTTTTCAGCCAGGTGAGCTTGGCCTTTGCCCAAAGCTGCCTGCCCACTGGTGGTGCCCTTTCTGCCCATTGGCAGTTGCCTTTGCCCAAAGCTTCCTGCCCACTGGTGTGCCCTTTCTGCCCACTGGTGGTGCCCTTTCTGCCCATTGGCAGATGCCTTTCTGTTGTGCCCTTGCCCTTTGCGCTGTCAGGACACGTGAGAAGCATGTGTGAGGGCTGCACATGCCTGGTTTGGCCAATGACTTTCCTTCTTGGTGATGTCACTCAGGTCACTTTGCCCTTAGCTCTCCCTTCTACCTTCTGTCTCTGTTGCATTCTGCCTTTTGGCCTCATATGTCACACTTTCTGCTTGGCCTGGGTTTGGAAGTGGCTCCTTGCTTGGTAAAGCGTCTGTCAAGGTCAACTACCCCTCCACCCTCTGCCTTTTGCATTCTGCCTTTTGCCTTCTGCCTTCTGCCTTCTGCCTCTTTGCTTGGCCCTATATGGCTTTGCTTCCCCTAGTCAGTATGCTTTTCCTTCCAGGACCTACAGGCATGGGCGGTCATAGTGCCCCTTCAACCAAGCCTTCACGTTTCTAATCCCATGACTCAGGTTGACGCCTCAGCTTTAGCTTCCTGACTCTGCCTGTGTCTCACAGATCAACCAGGTGGAGTATGACAGCCGGATCCCCGGATACGAGGCCCTGGGATTCTGCTCCCCTTCCAGCAGTGCTTTCATAGTGCGTGCCGACGCACTGCAGAAGTGCAACTGGCTGCCCATGATCAGCCGGGCACCCCACCTTGCCTTGGGCCAGGAGCTCAAGCTGCAGGAGTACCTGTGCCATTACATCAACATGCCCTTGGCTGTCGGTGAGAATCCTGCCATTGCTGTTGCTGCTGCCCCTAGACTTGCCCCTATGTGCCCTGGCCTTTGGCCCTGCCCTCTCGCGCCCTTGCTCATGCTCCTGCCCTTGCTGTCATAGTTGCTGTGCAGGACACCAATCCTGCTGTGTGCTATTCAATGGTCTTTCTAAGTACTATGGTCTTGCGTATACCATTGTACTCAAATGCAAACCACATCAGGATGGTTTGCAGCACGCACACACAGCAGATGGAACTCATGTTTGTCTTTGCTGGCATCCTAGCTCAATATGCATATGGCAGCTGTGTATTGCAGAGTCACAACTGGTTGCCTGGACACAAAGCGACAGCCCTTTTCTTGTTCATTGCAGGCGTCGCACCTGAGAGCATCGCGCAGCTGTATGCTTCCAAGAGGATGGAGGCGCAGGGGCAGTTCCAGATGTACTATCACACGCGCCCTGCATATGCCCTAGGGCACCTCAGCATGAAGATGCGGCTGCTGTATGGTGCACGTGCCTGGACTAACCAAGTGGTTGCTCTCATGATGCCAATCTGGGTGGCAGTGCCGATCATCCAGATCATCTTTGGTGTCTTCCCCTTTGATCCCAACAGGTCAGACAAGCTCTGTGGCTGCTAGAAAGGAATTGTACACATTCACATATGAGACTTGAGTATGCACAACAGAGCTGCTGAGCACAAGTATGCCCACAGTCTGCCCAGCAGCAGCAGCAGCATCTTATGCTGCCTGGGTGGGTCCACCAAGAAACGCTGTGTGTGTATGTGTGAGAGAGAAGCATGCAGCTTTAGTGCAATTGCACCCAGTCTACGCCGTCAGACTGGCATTAGACTTATCAATGAAAACAGCTGAGTTCAGGTTGCATCAAACCGTCCGTGACTATGTTCAGATTTTGATGAAGCCCTGCTGCAGTCAACAGACCACAATGCAAGTGAGATGTTGTGTTGCCTGTGCAGATGGTTTGGCTTGGGATTCCTTCTGTACTGGTGCATTGGAACGCCTCTGCTGTTCAAGAGCTACCGCTTTGGACATGCTCGCGGCTTGTGGCACTACACTGTCACCCAACACAACCTCTGGGGTACATACTGCCTCTGCTTGGTAAGCCAAACTTGACATCTTTCTGAAATAGTGCATCAGACTTTATCAACCTAACCTGTAGAGTGTATCGAGATAGTCCCCTCAGTCTGTGCTACCATTTTGCACTGCCCATGCGTCATTGATTGCAATCCATAATTCAAGTGGGTGCTTATTGTCTAGATGCATATAAGAGTGACAAGAAGATGATACATGATAATATGATGGCCTTGATGTGATGCTGCAGTGTCAGACACGTAGCTGTGGAAATGCCTGCTTTTTGTTTTCACCTTCAATCAAGGGTGCGGTGCTGTTGTGTTGAAAGGGGGTGAAATTGCTGATGCAGATCAGGACATGGATGGGCATTGGTGGCCCGCGTCAGGAAGCACAGGTGGTACAGGACCTGCCTCCTCATGCTCGTAAGATCAAGGGAGAGGTATGTACTCCCCTAAAACATCTCCACAATGTAGAAGCGCGTTTTTGGTGTCCACAAACATTTCTCAGTTTAGATTCCCAGTGTAGAGATGACGTTTTTGAGTGAAAATAGATGTTTTGGGATTGAAAAGAGCTCTCTGCTTGCTTGATGCAATATTGGCAAGCTGTGACTAGACACCAAGCATGCATCACCCATCTGCCACATTAAGCAGTGACTTTGCATGATCACATGAGCACAATTGGTGCTGTTCTGCTTCTGCTTGAGGCTGCTCAGTTGTGAGTCATGAGCAATGCATATGCTCATAATGGGTTCCTGGAAGTTGCTTGCGATCATGGCTCCCATACACAGATATTGTGCTACTTCTGCAGCATTTTGTGTGATTCACTATGTGATGGAAGCCTCTACCCTAATGCCTCTGCGAGCTATGAGTGCTGCGTGCATTTACTGTGCTCTCAAACAAGTGTGTTTCACATATGGCATGTGTACACATGACGCAGCCATGCAGCGAGCCCATATGTGATGCAGGATGTGGCCTTGAGCCCCACACACAAGCTTGGCATCACTCCATCCATCTTCCAAGATACTGAGAAGGGTGACGACAAGATTGGGGTGGGCAATGCTGATGTCAATGTTGACCCAAGCCAGGTAGAGGCAGAACGGATCAGAGTTGCAGGCCGTCACAGGAGACGGAATGAAGTGCCCTGGGCATCTCTGGTCATGTTCTTCATCTGTGCAGCCTTCTTGGGAGTTGGCATGTGGCTGCTTTTTGGCACCAATGGCGTCCAAGGTGGACCAAAGTGAGTGCCTTTGCACTTGCAGCTGCTGCTGGCATTGCTGTGATGTCAAGCTGTCTGTTTGTCCTTGCCTATGTGTCAATGTTGTACCAAGGTGTGATGTAAATTTGCATTGAGCACATTGTGATTTTGCTCTGGGGCCACTGATGTCAAACACACAGCACAGCTTGACTGTGCAAAGCAGCTGAAAGCAAAGCATGCTGAAGACACAGCTGCAGGCTTGGAATCACGTACGTGCTGTTTGTGCAGGTCTATCATGAGCCTCTCGGTCCTTGCCGGCAATATGCCGTTCGTAGTGTCCCTGTTGTGGCTGTTCTACCACACGGTGATGTTTACCGTTCCTCTTCTGTGGGCCTTTGCCGTCGCTACCGCTCGCCCCGGATCATCACCGCCCGGTGGGGCTGTAGGCGGCCTTACCGTCTCCAGCCCGCCAAAGACAGGTCCCGCCGGTCCTCCTGACACCCCAAGAACCGCGGCTCCGGCTGAGGTCCGCGAGAAAGGCTCTCTGGGCTGTCTCGGCGTGTACTCTTATCTGGCGTGGGCCTTGTGCTGGGCAGCCGTGCTGCTCGTGGCCATTGCATGCCTTGGCATTGGGGATGGAACAATTGGCTCATGGGCGGTAAGTCATTCGATGTCAACACTTGGCCACCTTTTGGTCCTGCTGCTCAACTTTTGCAATGTCTGATTTTTGCTTTTCTACTTCAGGTGTATATGCATGATCCCTCCTTGTGTTGATGTGTTGATGTGCTGCATGCCAACTCAGGTGCAAGACTTAGTCCAGTGCAGCACAGCACTGCATCAGATCTTTTGTGAGGCATTATATGGGGCTCTGCTGTCTGAAACTTGGCTGCATGTCTCCATTCAGCTGAGAAATATGCTGCATGCAAGTTGTAACTGGCCACTGCTGATTGCAGGCATATGACTCAAGCAAGGACACAGACTACAGCTCTCTGTTGAGCAAGTCTTTGGCTTTCTATGAGGCTCAGCAGAGCGGGGCGCTCTCCAGCAATCCAATCTCATGGCGCGCCAATTCTGGCTTGACTGATCTGCCCCTAGGTGGCTGGTATGAGGGCGGAAGTAAGCTATACTTCTTGTATTGCTTTCTGCTGCCCATGGCTGACTTCAAGCTTGTCTGTTGTGATGAAGTCTGGTTGCTGATGCCTGGAGTAAGCATGTCAAGTGTTGAGGCTGTTGCAAAGCTTGCTCACATGTCTGTCTGATGTGCCATGCTGACCTGCTGGCACTCTCTGAACTGTGATCTGTTTGGTGTATCAATTGCATAGCACAAAAGATCCGCGCAGCACAACACAAACAAAGCATCCAGTCGTACTTGGTGTGTTGACGTTCCTACGTAGAAGCTGCTCGCATGATTGCTGGTGTGCTAGTTTTTTTGTATGAGAATAATGGGGCCAAGCCAAATTGATCACAACCAGCACAGTCAGCACCTGGAAAGAGGTACAAAGCAAGCTGCCTGCTCAAGGGTTGGAAAAGATAAAAAAGTACAAAGGTTATCTTAACAAACAAAATAGTCTTCTTACTATCACAAACACAGAAAAGGAGCCTTGGTGCTTGTCTCTGCTCACTCATATAGTGTAGACACAATCCTGTGCTGCAGTATGCACACCCCTCACTGCATGTTACACTGTTGCAGGCAACCTGAAGCTGACATTTCCCATCGCGATAGCTGCCACGCAGCTGGCCTGGGCCATGATTGCTGTGCCTGGGGCTTTTGATAGCATGCCCTCCACCAAGGCTCACCTGGCCAGCCTGCAGTGGGGCACTGACTACCTGATAGCTTGCCGCCCATCCAGTACTGTGTTTGTTGCACAGGTCAGCCCTGGTCTCAAGCTCTTGCATCCTTTACCTGCTATGTTGTTGTATAGGGCTGTTGCATCAGGGGTTTCCCCCCTGTTAGTGTGGGGGGTTTTGCTCTTCTAGTTTGAAGTTTTGGGCTGCCGATTATGTGCATACGCTGCCTGTGCAGCTCCAAAGCGAATGCGCAGAATGAAGTTAAGGTATAGGAGTGCACAATGCAAGACACACACCGCACATGCTTAAGATACCTGAGTCTGACGGCAATTACATCCCTGCTGACACTGCATAGTTTGCATGAACAACGCACAAACTGCACAGCAACAGATTCATGCAACCCCCCAACATTCAGCTCTCATTCTGACCTGTTGAGTTGATCAGGTTGGTGACTACGCTAGTGAAATGGACACTTGGGACAGACCTGAGAACATGACCACGACTCGCACCAATATCACCATCTCCACAGCAAACAGCACCAGTGCAAAAGGTGCAGACCTGGTGGGGAATGCTGCAGCAGCTCTGGCGGCTGCCTCCATAGTATGGGAGACAACCAACAGCACGTATGCTGCAGAGGCACTCATAGCTGCTAAGGACCTGTACACGTTCGCTCAGACGGTGAGACTCATGAATCAGCTATGCAACATAGGTGCTTGCAGCTTCTGAAGCACCTGTGTACACAGTGAAGAATCACGACAAATGCATGGAAGTGGTTCCTGCTAGTTGTCTCAGCTTCTAACTTTGCTGATAGGTCATGGGTTGTAGTCAGACAGGGATCCTTGCAGGGTGCCTTCTCAGTACACCTGCTTCAAGAACAATGACCTAGTAGGCATGCAGCATGTCTTGCACATGCTGTACCGACTACCAGGCATTGTGGCATTGCTCAAGCATGTCTGTGCTCCATTGCAGGTTCCTGGTTTGTACACAAGTCAGTACAGTGATGCAGCATTGTCATACCCTTCGACATCATACCTTGACGATATGGCGTATGCTGCTAGCTGGATGTACTATGCAACCAAGGTAAGTTTGCTGTGGCCAGTGCATGCTAGATGAACAATGCAATCCTTGATCTATACTGTGTCAAGTATAGTGTGCCGTCTTGCTATGTAGTGATGTGTCATTCCAGATGTTCATTGACACTTTTGCACAAGTGCATGCAAGTCTTCCTGAAGCATGAGCATGACTTGACCACTGCGCACACCACCATCAAACTGCAAGATTATCTTGGCTGCAGTTTGATCTGATCAGATGGTTCATCTGTATGGCTATTTTCAATCAGTTCTCCATGCCTATTTTTGGCCTTGCAGCAGTCTCAGCATGTAAAAAATAGCAGTTTTTGGGGTTTGCAGGAGACAGCATACCTGATTGAAGCAGTTGATTACTACAACGAGTTTATCAACGGCGCCAGCAGCATTGCTGCTGTGAACAACTGGGACAATCAGTTCTATGCCACCAGTCTTCTCTTGTGGCAGCTGACTGGCAACACAACATATGAAGACAAAGTGGAGGTGAGACATCTTGCCTTTAACTTTGGCACACTCACAGACAAGTTTGGCAGGGATGTTGACAACAGCGATGTTCTTGATGCTGTTGTGTCGCCCCATAGGCTTGGTAGCCAGCATTGCAGCAGCAAGATCTGCATAACTGCTGATACCATAGCATCTATGATGTTAGAGTCGGCAGCTGCCAAAGCAGGCTTGTGATCTCACGAGCTGCATGCTGCCACTCATGCTTCATGATGTTACATACTTGGAGATGCAGGTTCGGTGACCACTGCTTGATGCATTGCTTAGTCACAACCAGCAACAGCTTCTGAAGGCGTTGTGTGACTGCTGCAGTACTTCCTGAGCAGCTGGTACAATGGTGAGAACAGCGTCAGTTACTTGTCGTCTGGCATAGCTTGGTCAAGTGCCAATGGCGGTGCCCTCAGAAACACCGCCAACGCAGCATTTCTGGCGTTGCTCTTCCGGCTAGGCGAAAGCCCATACATTTCCAGGACTTACTCATGCTGGGCTCGGCGTCAGATACAGTACCTGGCAGGCGCCGGGACTTCCCAAGGCTACGTAGTCGGCTTTGGGGACAATCCGCCCTTGCTAGCGACTCACAGAGGAGCATCGTGTGCAGATTCCGTGACGAATTGCACAGGCACTGTGACGTCCAGCGCAGAATATCTGGCTACCTCAGTCAATCCCCATGTGCTGAACGGTGCGCTTGTTGCCGGCCCAGGAGATGGTTCTTATGTCGACTCCAGGACTAGCACTGACAACACAGTGAACATAGAGTACAATTCTGCCTTCATGGGGGCAGTGGCTATATTGGCCAACGAGAACTGGGCCGTATGCTGGAAGCGCAATGGAATACTAGATCAGACTGGCCATTACATAGGCAACTGATTTAGATGTTAACCTTCTACCTGATAATCTGTTTCAAATTGTGTGCGCGTTTATGCAGCATTGAGCATTGCAATATGTGTAAGCATCACTTACACATACGTTGCAGATACACACAGCCTGCTGTACAACATATGTAATTGCTTCATTGGATGCTATGATGATTGCACATTGCCCCATGAATGCACACAGATGTAAGAGGTCGTGTGTGGAAATCAATTGTACTAACGTTACGCACACGCAAAGTGGGATTACTGCAGGGTACATTTTAGTCACGTTTGCAGGATGCACTCAGCTGTCATTACAGCGAGTGATGCAACAGCCGAGCATTGCCTAAATGGCCTAACTGCCCAGCTGTCACCAGGTTTGATGAAAATTAAGCTGAATATGGTACATGAGAAAGACAGTGCATGTGGTCTGCAAACTGTACACTACACAGCAACAGCTAGAATGTCTCTGTGCACATCTTCTACATGCCGCTGGACCTGCTCAAGAGTCTGTTGAATGTGCAACTTGTGGTGGAACAAATGCTCTAGTGCTGCGCCCAGCTCCACATTCAAGCCTTGTACTTCACTGTCGCTGGCCCTGCAGCGCACAGACACTAGCTAAATGGTCTGGGGTCCTCAAAACACCATACGCAAGCACGAGAGGTTGCATGCCTGACAACATTGCCTATGCTGTTGACCACGCAAATTGTATCATCAGTTGCATGTCTGGAAGTTGAACAACATGCCCATGTACTGTAGCTGCACAGGCTACCTAGCTGGCACTGCAGCAACAAGTTGTGTGCAATTTGCTGTGGCAGTGGACGCCTTGCAAAATGCTGCTGGGCACGTGCACAACTTGAGACAAATATCAGATCTCTAAACCACACTGATGTCAACAACATGCGGGTGAAGGCAAATGTTGCGTAGTTGAGCCAATCTTTTGGCATGCACTGGACTGCAGCCGTTGACATTGTTGCAAAGGGCTTGCCGGCAGCAGCTTGCGCAGAGAGGGTGACAGGTAATGCAGTCACAGGGTGCATGATGAAGAACAAATACATAAGCAAGGTTCCCAAAATCTGCACAGCCTGGTGACTGCCTGTGCCATAGATGCAGGTTAGACACTCAAACTTGTTGTAATGATTCCAGCAGCAGCGACGATTTAGCAAGGTCATCATGCTGTGTATACACAAAGCAAAGGCTGCATTCATTGCAAGATGTGCAATGTACATGCCAAGACTGTTTTAGACGATCATGAAGATTGTTCACTTAAATCGCAGCAGAATCTATCATGCTATACATGCACAGTAAGCAGCATGCATTCATTGCCAGATGCATACCAAACCAAATCTGGCATTGGGCAGCTCAAGCACTGCTGTGCCCCACCTGACATGGTTCTTGTGAAGCATGTAGTGCACACAGCAGCAGATGGCGCAATCAAATGTCTCACCAACCTGTGACTATTCCAATCTTGTGTTTTCTCAAAGTAACGGCTCTTACGCTTCTGGACAACTTCACAAAATCTATTTACAGATCTGTGATTAGATGATTGGCATACTGAAACACGCCAGCAAACAGTTGCAACTGTCTCTTGAGTATGCATTTCACGTAGGCTGGCTTCACTGTGCTTGGAGCATGTGCCGGAAGACACCATCAGTTTCCAGGAAATGCTTACCTGGCAAGGTCATCATACTGGGCATGCATGGAGCGCAGCTTGTCTTCACTGGCAGCCAGGGAGTGGGAGGCCTGGTTGCGCAACTGCCCCACCTGCTCCCTCAGCACATCAGCCTGCCCGGCAGTGCCCCTCACCTCCGCCTCCAGAGCCTCCTTCTGACCCCTCAGAGATGCCTCCAGCTTGTGGACCTGCACAGCACATGTGACAGAAAACAATGATCCTGATGCTAGGCTACAAAAGAGGCTTTTGAGGTGTCAAGTTGAGGGCAATAGATGCACTGGTCATAGTTGCAAAAGTTGGCTTATTTGTTCAGTCTGAGGCTGACATCAGGGCACATCACGGTTGGATAGCTTGCCACAAAACAGGACCTTTTTACAGGGAGCTGCTTAGGTCTGTGCCTACCTCACTCTAGGGGGCAGACACATATTCAAACAGGGAGCGATTGCAGGCATGAATGAATGTACGTGAGAAATTTGGTGGCACCCTGTGCGAGGTGTGAAGCGTAAGCTTGGAAGGAGGCAAGGGCTCCTAAACCCTAATCAGCACACTCAACGAAGTTAATCAAATGGGCAGCTTCTGCTGCTTGCTCAATAGGCATCAGTTTGTGAAACTTTGCCTGCCACAACAAGCGTGGTGGAGCAATAATACTGATCCTGCATGACCCATTGCCAGCGTGCCTCAGCTGGTATTGTAAGTGATGGCAGTGCAATAGAAGGGAAAAGAAAGGACTATGCCCTTTTGGCATTAGTCAAAAGGAAGCCAGAGGGTGAGGTGTACTAGGTTTTCCTGTGGGTGGCGCAATAGCCAGTTGGAGTGGGGTCAACATGCATGCAAATGGGCACAGATTATACAAGCCTGGGCTCTTTCAGGACTGCCAGCTAGTGAAGGTATTTGAAGGACAAGGACATGCCTGAGTGCCCAGGCCAGCATTCTCTTCTGTGCGCTCAGTGAGCGCTTCCAGGCCGGCATCCAGCCTCTCCTGGACTGCCAGCACCTCCTCACTCAGCTCACGTGCTCTTGCTGCTCGTGACTCACGCAGCCGAGCCAGTGCTGGCTTCACCTCACCCTGCAGGTGGCATGACGCTTGCTCACATGATTGATGACTGTACACCAGGTGTGTGGCACCTGCTGCAGCCTGTCACGGCCTATCTGCTCTTGCTGTGTGTTGGCACGAGCCTCCACGCTGTGGAGTTTCAGTAAACTCATGCAGGCAGGTTTTCATGGTGCATTACCAGCCTCAGCAGGCTGAGCTGAAGTGAAGTTTAGTGTATTGGGGTAAAGTGTTTGGTTAGTGTGTTGCAAGGTTTCAAAGAAGGGTTAATCTAAACACAGAGGTGTTGAGTTGCCTGCCTGGTGGAGAATATGTCAGCAACTAACACAAATAACAGCAGCCGCTTTCATGTGCAAGGCGCCAACAGACTGAAGGAATTACAGTAGACAACACAAAACAGTCTCGGCAGGGCCTGTGCAACAGCAACAGCAGAAGCACTTTCAGAAACCGGTAGTGTTGACAGCAAATGTGGTGGCAGCAGAAGCAATGTCAGCAAACCAGATGACACAAAAAACAGCATTTGAAAGAGGATGTAGGGAAGGAAGGCAGCCACCTTGAGGTCTGCGTTGATGATGTCAGAGGCAGTGGCGCCTGCCCTGTCTAGCTGAATCTCAAACTGCACCCCACCAGCGTACTTGGCTGTCACAGGAATGAGCTGAAGCCTGTCTGCTGCTGTGTGGTATGTCTGCAACCGACAGGAAAGACTGAGTATATAGGCTGCGTGTGCTGTTGCCAAAGTCAGTGCAAACATGAGACTTGTGCTGAGCTGACAGGCAGAAGGTAGAAACATCACGCTGTCAAGGGCAGGTCAAAACTGAGGCATACCCTAGCAAGGACTGATGTCAGCGCATTTTTCATCTCCACCAGTGTAGCCTACAGGTAGCTACCTGTAGGCTACATTGGTGTACTCCCCAAGGTTTTGCAGCATGCTTGGCTGATATCACGGTATCCAGCAGCAATGTTTCTGGAAGCAATCAAGTGATATATGTGCTCATGCAGGTGCTGTGCTGACCTGGACAGCTGTCTCAAGCTCGTCCAGGCTGAGTTCAAGCTGCACATCCTGCTCATACACTCGCCGCTCCAAAGCCTCCCGCTGCCCACACACTCCTGCCAGGATTTCAGCCTGCTTGCACCTGCAAGGCAGCATCAGCGCCAGGTAACAGGCGCTGCATGTGCAAGGCTGTCAGTTTGCATGCTTTTGGCAATTCCTGTACGCTCCTGCGGCTGTAAAAGTGAAGAGCTGACTTGCATGCTGCTCTTTATGAGTGGTCAAGCCATATGGATGTCAAAGCATGGCATATGAAGAGCATCTGTGCAGCTCCTGATGTATGACTGATTGCATGGCCTGTGGTGTGAAGTGTTTGGCACACTCACGTCAATGTCAATCCAATGTTGAAACACATAGAAGCAGGACCAAGTTCCTCCAGCTTATGCACGTATCAATTAGCTTTCCCAGAATGTGGCTAACAACTGCCAAAACTAACCAAAGAGATGTCGAAGTATGCACAAAGAAGGACAAGGGGCCCACTTTTCTTGGTTCATGCGCACAACATCGTCCTTGTTGACTGTCTGGCCAGCAATGACAGCCCTGAGAGCATCGCTCTCTTGCAGCACGCTGCCCAGCTGCTCCTGCTTACTCTGCACCTCCACATGTCGCTCCTGGAGCTTGCGTTGCAGGCTCTGCTTGTGACTCTGCACCCACAGCTGCAGTCTTAGGAGCGGTTTGAGAACCAGCACACAGCTATCTCTGAGCAGCAGCATGCAATTCAGCTCTGCTTGTGACTTTGCACCCACAGCTGCAGTCTTGCTGGCAGGTTGACCACCAGAATATAGCTATCTCTGAGCAGCAGCATGCAATTCAGCGCTATGCTCATGTTTTGGGATTGAGCCAAGCACTTGTACTGGCAGTTGCATTTGGTTGGGCTAGCAAGCAGCATGGTGCATCGCAAGGCATTGGCAGCAACAGTTGTCTGACTGAGGAGCCGTTTGTCAGCTGTACTGGCCAGAGGTGGAATGGATTTTAGCAGACGGTCATGGCATGCACTGGCCAATCAGTGTAGACAGATTGAAAACCAGGACATCTGGACACAGATCAAGTGCATGGAAACGTGCCTGCAGGTTGTCGATGAGGGTCCTGAACTTGTCTCTGTCCCTGATGTGCTCCCCCTGCTTGGCCTGAGCCTGGCTTAGAGCAGAGGGCTGGCTGCGCAGGGCGTGCAGACGTGCTTGCAGCTGCTCATTAGCCTGTGCGCATTGCAGTGATTGAGTTGTTGCACTGCCTATGACGTGTTCACAGTGTCAGAGCAATGTGCTGGCTCTTGATGTTGGTGTGATAGTATTCATTGGGCTGTGGCAATGAAGCTAATGCAGTGTGCTTCAGCTGATTGTTGCCCTTAATACTTATATGGGGCATCTACTCTTGAAAGATGCCCTATGATATCTGTCATGAACAGACTCTTCACCAACAATGCTGTGACAGCTTGTTATAATGGCATATTGAAATAATGTAGTTTGCAGTGATTGTGCCACATTGCATGATGCAGCCTAGGTGCCCAGCCGACAACAAACTGATCAATGTTCAACAACCAGTATCGACCTTTGAGAGCTGTGCAGAGCTGAGTGTTTGTGCACACACCTAGGCAGATCTTCCAGCCCAATTAGCACACATTAGAGTGTAGTGATGATGCAGTGCAGACATGCAAAACGACTTGGCATTTCGATGCAGACCCACACCTGCTGCAGCTGTTGGTTGCGCTGTCTGATCTCCTGCACTCTGTCCTCGGCCTCCTGTGCAATCTCGTCGTCCACTGCCTGGGACTGGTAGTCATCCCCAGCCAGGAAGTACTTGTAAGACTTGGCAACATACTCAAAGAAGTCATGCTCGCTTCTTTGCTTGTCATCGAAAACATCTGTTCTGGCCTGCAAATGCAGACAAGCTGATTGGATGCGCTGCAAGATGAATACTGCAGGCGCTGCTTGATAGTCATGCTGGACATACATACGGCTTGCAGTGTCTGATCAGACCGTAACTACAGCAAACGACGGGTCAGTGACAAGACTCTTTGAATATGACCCAGGTCAGGCCGAGCAACTACAGCAAACACTGTTGACTGCATGACAAACTTGCTGCAGCTTAGCAAGTTGTGCATGTCTGCAACCTCAAACTACCTCGTCAGCTTTTTCAGCATAGTTGAGGAGCTCTACTACCCAGTTCATGGCTGCCAGCAAACCGGGCCAAGTGTGAGGGCTTCCCACAGCAAACAAGGCACTCTTGCTGATCTGAAAGGGGTACTTGAGGTGCTTGAACAGCTGTGGAACATCCTCCTCCATCTTGCCGAGGGGCTTCATATTTGGATCCACTTGACGCAGCAAGAACTGAACTATGCTGAAGACATCCTTGCTCATGGGACTGGTCAGTGTTTTAGGGGACACAGCGTGCTCATAGCCATGAGTGCTCAGGTACTCTATGAGCTGACGAATGCAGTCATGCTGGTATGCTTTGTCGCTGACAGGCCGAGGATCTTGTTTAGGGCCTGTTGTCTTCTTGCCATAGGTGCTGGACCGGCGCTGAACGCCAGACAGGGTTGACAACCTGCTATTTGGCTGATTGTTGTTTGCTGCCTTGGGAGCCAGTGACTGACGTCCTGAGATTGCCGTGACTTTCGTACTGCTTTTGCCATCTTTGGTTATGCGAGAGGGTCCGAAAGAAGATCTGCTGTTCAGCTGGGCAGGACTCAAGCCTCCTAGCGTTTGCCTTCGGTTCATCCTCGAGGACGGCTCCCAACGCCAGCTACAAATATCGGACACGAGGCAGCCGTGCAGTGCGATGCTTTGCACGTTGAGGTTATTTGGCGCTCGGCCACTTCAGCCGAATTGCGAAGTCGCCATCCACTTAACAAACTCACAGCGTTGCTCAACAGCTGATCGGATTTTAAAAGGGAGGGCGAGCCCGGATCCGGCACGCCCTCCGGAGGGCGTGCCCCTGATATACAGCTGTCAGGGGACCTGGCTGACACTTGCCTTGGCTGACTTTTGCACCTGTCGCGCATATGGTAACGTAACATGACCAGCAACTCCCGGTCAGGTCTCCGTTGTGAACTGTACAACGATTACATCATAATGGCTTCTCTCCTGTAGCTGCACAAGCAATGCTTGCAATTGGTGTATCAGAAGCTCATGCCGCGTGTACAGAACGCTGTTCACAAAACATGGACAATGTTTTCATGAACTGATCCACGCGATGAAAAGGCACTCGCAGTTGCCATCTGCAAGCAAGTGCTAATGACTCACTCGGTAGATCATTACATTTTTGAACAGTATGGCAAGCTGTGAGGTCATCATTGGATAGTCTGCTGGCCACCAAACACGTAATTTACAGATGATCAGGCCATTACCCCACTCAAACGTGTGACAGGACAAAGTATTTAAACTACAGGGGATTGCCCTACCATGCTACGTGGACTGGACAGGAACAGACATAAACATGGTGCAAAATATCTTTCATCTCACAGACATTTTGTATCATTGTTCTAAACACACTGGACTTTGGTCTGCGATTTGCGCAGGGTGTCTTCTCAACGACAGCAGCACAGCTGTCAAGTGCCATCAGCTCAGTGCTCAAAATTGACAGATCAGGGCTGCACATTCTATGCAGCGCCTGTCTCACTTGCTAGGGCAGTGAAAATGTCAGTGCGGGTCACAATGCCTACAAGCTGAGCTTTGGTGTCAACCACTGGAATCCGGTGCACTTTGTGCTTGAGCATCATTACAGCTGCGTCTGCCACTTTGTTCTCGGGTCTGGCTGCAATGGGAGGTGTTGACATAACATCTCCCACCGTAGATCCACCCTGCCAAAAGGACAGAGAGATCAGATGCTGTTAACTCTGCTGCTCCTTTCAGAAAATAATTCAACAGAAGGCCTGTAAGCTCAGCGCAGAATAGCTTGCCTTCTTCAGATCCTTCTTGGACATGACTCCCACCAGTGTCTTGTCAGACTGGCTCTTGGTGACAGGGACACCAGATATGCTGTCAAACAGGTTGCCGAGGCTGTCCAGGGTTGTGTCTGGTGTCACGGACTTGACGCTTGTGGCCATGACGTCCTTGAGCAGGTTGCCCGCGTCCTCCTTGAACAAGCTGTTCTTGAAGAACTCGCCCACGTCTTCATAAGAAGCCAGACTCCAGTTCACAGGCCATTCTCCTGATAGATCAGCTTCTTTCTCGTTTGCAGCGCGTGTGATCGTTCTCTGAACGCCTCTGGTCCGAGACGAAGGACGTGTAAAAGCTGCTGTCAATGCCCGCGCTGATCGGATCTGTTGCTTGGAAGACGGGCTACAGGTGTTCGGCAGAACATGACCTAGCAGTGCATTTGCCATGATGCCGGCAAAGACTTTGTGCTTGAAGTACCAGCAGGGCTGCGGCGATGTTTGGCTTGCCTCGTCAACAAGCAGTGATATCTTGGCAATCGATTCTGTCTAGGTGTAAGGTGTCCCCAAGCTAGTCCCCAACGATAGCTTACGATCCCTAGATTGTGCGTGTGCCTAGGCCTGCTTCATATATTTCTCTCTCTAATCTGAGTGCTCTGAGTGCAACAATGCGGCAGTCGGTATGGGAACCAGAGAAGCTCAACATCGCCGCTTGCCAAGGGGTCACCGTCAGCCAGCAGCAGCCGTATGTCATTTTGGTAGCTCTGTCATTTGAGTAGCTTGACGTGACATATGTGCCTTGCACACTTATCTAGGCCTTTGTTCTAAACGATAGACCCAGATTTTGTGCATGGGCCGTCGCATTGCAGGTAATGTGCTCATGGTACGCCTGCCGTTGATTGCGTTGAAGGTTGCTCATTGCCTACTGTGGACAAGCTGTTCAAGCTTCCTGTCGGCATCAAAAAGACAACACTCCTGTTCAAGCTGCGTTTGCCGCCGGACTTGATAGAAGCTGCCAACCCCGGTTGTCCTGAACAGTTTAGTGCTGGAGACACCGTCAGCCTGGGTGTGTGCTGCTGGCCCAGCCCTGCCACTTTGTCATTTCCACAAGTCAATCCTCTCTGCCAGTGGGTCCGAGTTAGAACAGTGATTTTTTGCGCGAAACATGATCCATTTTTTTTTGGACATGTATCGGCACTGTAGACCACATTTTCATTCCCTTTTGAGAATCATATGAGAACAAGCAGACTATTATGCAGGAGGGCAGTACCTAGCCAGCTCTGGTCAGACCGTCTACAGTGTTGCACAAGAGCTCAACTTGAAACCGTATGACATAGTCAAGTTCAACACGGAACTTAATCCTATCTATCCACTGCAAGATGGCTCAATCTTGACTGTACCACCCCCTCGTGGTGAGTGCAGTAGCTGTTAAGTGTATGATTTGTAAAGTGTCATTGATGGCCTGTTCAAGCTTTGTTGGTTCATGCAGTCAACAAAAGTGAGTGACTGCAACTCAGCCCAAACTCAGGTAAGCTTCAAGGGTTGTTTTGCAAGATCCCACCTGCATATGTTGGCTGACTAAGTTTACCTGTGCATCTTTTTATATGGGACATGTTGAAGCTGTCTTATGCCAGCTCATTGTGCTACATCAACTTGGGCTGTGCGTTCATGAGGGTCACCTAAACAGAGTTTCAAGCTAGTTTGGCTTTTCAAACAGAGTTCAGATACCACTCTTCCCACGATCCACGGTCATCATCATCACAGGTGTTGAACCAATCTGATGTGCCCAGAGGCACCTCAGCCAACTGTCTGGGGGTTTAGCAGCTGCTGTCAAGTTGCTGAGATTGGGACGTCCAGCTGTGATTCAAGAACATGAGGCAGGCATCCAAGATGTGACCTCATCCTGGAGTGTGACAATATTGTCCGTGATGACTGTATAGATGACATAAGCCATTGCTGCACTCTTGACTATCTGTGTTTTAAACCCTAAACCCTAAACCCTACCACCATGCTGACCACCACTGGTGTAATCTAAACACCTCCACCTTGCGCTGACCAAGGCTCTAACTTCCTACTGCGCCACGCTTGCACTCGCGTCACTGTCACCAACCTGTCATACTGAGGGGGCATTCTCAACTACTCTGAAACATGCAAAGAGATTTGTGCAGTTCGTTGCAGCTATCTCAGTCAGAATAGTGTGCTCAAGGAACAGCATACCTCGGACAGTCAGGTGCACCACGTGGAACATTGCAACTGTATCATAGCCCTTTTTGTTGCACCACGTCAGAGTGTGCGTGTATTTCTTCCAACAATTCAACAGTTATTGTAATGAGAGATGACATACGTTGTATAGCGTGACAGTTCAGCCCAGGATGCAGGAAGTCAATATGGGACAGTGCCAACAGGAGGTTTGGGTGCTGAGCAGGCAAGTCTTAGACATAGCATCAGAATGCAGCGCAGCTGTTAGCTCAGCAGCAAAGACAGCACGACTTGTTGATGGTCGGAAAATAGTCACAGTGTACCTTATGGCAACTTCGAAACAGCCCTTGCAGCTTGTAGACCGACCCTGAACCCTTGTTTCTTATAACAGAGAGTGTTTGGCAAGGCAAGAATTATCCCACACATTGGACAGCAGCGAGACAGATGTACAGGCAAAACCATATGGAGAGAATTCGCACGTGAACTTAGTTGAGTCAATGTCTTGCTTCTAGTTCCAACAACACAAGGAATAGAGCACTGTAAAGCAAGCACTCTCCTGTGTTCTTTCTGACACCTGTGGAATGCTTGACCAATAGCCAGATACCACTTTAATGCCTTGAATGCCATCCTGGGTTGTGTCTCGAATTTGCACCTGCTTAGATTGCATTAGTCCCGCCATAAGTCTTGACCTCAAGCTTGGCTGTTTGAGAAACATTCCCTGCGTGCCAATCAGCTTCACAAGAGACTGTGCAAAAGCAGCATCATTGACAACAGCTGCAATTGCTAAGCACATTTAGACTTGGCAAATGCTGAGCACCTGGGACAGGCCTGCTGTGCAAGCCACAAAATTGCCAACAAGACATACAGGCTGATCATGAAAAGGATAGCAGCTTCATACCAGCTTCTCGCATGTGCAGCAACCATGCCCGCTTCACCATTCCTTGCTTCCAGAACCATCCCCAAATTGACCAATTGCTTTGATGTTGAACCTAAAGCCCCTGATTTGTCCCAATTGCACTCTTGATGAGGACATTTGCCACTATACGGGTGTGAGCCAGAAAGTCTCCTGTGACGGGGGAGATGCTATTCTGCTGAAGCCAGGCCTCTATGGCAGCCTTCTCATAGGTGTGCCCATCTGCAGCAATGACTGGCTCCACCATCAACTCCTGCAGGCAAGCAAATGCTTGTATGCTCTGAGCATTACAAAAACTGAAAAGCCCCCGCCTCACGGACAAGCAAGCATCAAAGGACTTCTGATGTCATCACAGGCTATGGCAGCATTACTTCATTCAATGCTTTGCAGTTTGGGGTGTGAAGGCAATTGCATGGCAACATTGCACCTCATACATACATACACATATGCTTGCATTGCTACGAACTGTCTGTCAGGTGTGTCCAAGTGTTCAGTGCTGTGCAGTTGAGTTAGCAGCCAAGGTGTATTAGCTGATTAGTGCTCACTCTACAGAACAGTCCATAGCTCGTTTTCCAACTGAGCTGTCTTCAACTCTGTTGCTTGCTGCAGATGTTCAGCCAGCCAGCAGTTGACTCACATCCATACCTTTGTGATGGGACAACAGAACAGGGTATGCAGAAACTGGGCGTCCTTGTCTGTCATATGGTCCCCTGCATCTTGCCCGGGTGCCACAGCAGGGCCTGTCCCACCATGCCCTGCTTGCCTCTCGGCCATCTCTGGACTGCTGTCGTTGACTGTCAGGGCGTCAAAAGAATCTGAAATATCCACCCCAGACTGGGATCTGGCTTCAGACATGGTTTCAGACAGGGGCCTGACAGGGGTGATGGTAGCTAATGGAGGGGTGGAATGAGGGGCTGCAGAGGCGTGCTGGTCAGAGTCAGCCTGCTCCAATGATCCCTCACCTGCCAGCTGGGAGACCAAGTTATCAACACAGGAAGGTCTGTTTTCTGCAGGAGCGGATTCAGTCTCAGATCTGAAGAGCTGACGCTGAACTGAGGTGGCTTCATTTTCAAAAGGGTACGACTCCTGGCCGCTTGTGGAGGGTTCCTGACCAGCTGAAGAGGGTTCCTGACCAATCTGGGAGGGTTCCTGCCCTTTTTGGCAGGGTTCTTGCCCAGTTTGAGAGGGCCCTGCATCTGAGGGTGAGTCACGCAAGGAAGGGGAGAGCGCGGGGGATGACTGAGCCTGGTGCTTCTTCACCTTCTGCTTCAGCTTCTTGGCCTTCTTGGCAGCTGCTTTGTCAGCTGCCTGCTGCTCATCGTTCCACAGCTCATTGAAAGCTGTCAAGGCTGACGCCTCTGTCTTGTCCGGCTGGTCAAGCACCTACGGGCCACAGCTGTGGTATCACACGTTGCAGGCTTGTGATTTCAAGTTTGGTCTGAGGCTGCAGATGGGGATTTAAGCCTAAACCATAAAATCTAGCTTGAGGACTGCATGATACAGCTATGGAACAAACAGTACAGCTTTGACATGGAACCTTGAAGTCGTCCAACTGGCAACATGACAAAGGAATCTCACTACAAGTGTGGCTTGTACAAACCAGCACAACACACAACAGCACATCAGTTATGCCCTCAGACAAGAGATTCTCATGGCAGGTAAGCTTTAAATGTAGGCAGAGCAGCAAGGGCAAATAGTAGGCAAATGTGACACAAGTTGTCTGCTACATAGCATGCCATAATGAGCAAATAAGCACACAGCAAATGAAGAATGGGCTACTAAGCTTCATTGCGGCGTGACGACACATTGTTGCATGTTGCTATTTGTACGAGTCATTGTTGCATGCTATATGTTTGATACAGTCACTCAAAGATAGGTGACACACAAGACATGCAACCTCTCCTAGTGATTGTGCTCAATAATGAATATGTGAGCACGACCCTTGAACCCAACCGACACATGCATCACAATCACAACATGAATCATCAAAGAAAACGTGCATGCACAACAGCAAGCCTAGAAGCTTGGAGGGCTATATGTGTAAGCCAACCCACCAAGGGAGAGAAGCAGGCCAGCAGCCTGCGCACAACAGACACTGGTAGTAGCCTGGTGCCGGTTCTAGCCAGAACTGAAAGCTCGCGCTTGAAAGCTGCTGCTGCTTGCTCCTGGTGGGCAAGCCAGCTGTTGTCCTCCAGCCCGGCAATGACTGCTCCCCATTGACGGTCATCACGCATTCGTTCATACCCCTCCAATGTCAAATCTGTGCATGATATCCATGGTTAGGTCAGGACCATGGCAGGTGTTATATATATGCAACATCCTCTTATGATTGTGTATGCTTATACACATCTAAACACAAAGCTTGACAGCAAAGATCGGGTCATCTTGTGGTACTATGCTTGTGCTCGCAATTGTTAGGCTAGTGCCTGGTATGTGGTATGCGCAGCAGGAGTATAGTACTCTCCTGACATTTGTGGAACAGAGCATTGCGCAGCACATGATATTTGCAACAGCGAGTGGCCAGGCATTGGAATGTGATGATCAAGTGTGATAGGTGGGCTGCCAGATTACAGCCCTTGCTTGATTCCCTGGTGACAAAGCAAAACATCAGGGACAGATTGTGGTCAACCTGAACAACATTATAAGCATTTCTGTTGCTTCCACCTGTTGTATGTCATACACTTTTAGTAGGGTTTTCCATAGGCTGATTTTGCACGAAGCAGCATGTCTCAACAATGTCAACAGCACGTTCAGAGCATCAGTCATACCAATCAGGGCCCTGGTGGGTTCAGCAGCCTGCTCAAGAGATGCAGCTTCCTGTGAAGCTGCTTGCCTCTGGCTGCTAGTCATCCTAACAGGTGTCTTCTCCTTGATGGCCACCTGATGCTTCCAGAAGCTCTGCACCAACATGTACAGCACCTGCAGGGTCAACTGGGCTGCTTCTGCTGGTGGCAGCTTTGCACAGTCCTCTGGACCCCAATGTGAGTACTTCTCTGCAAAGACAGGAAACCTGCCCTGTTATAACAGCAAGGACAGCGTGGAGGGAGTGCTCAAGAGAGAGAGGCAAGTTTCTGTGTTACGCTCTGGTGGCTATCATGGCAAAGTGTGATGTGAGGTATGGGTCTGCCAGCCTAGGGCACAAACCTAGCAACAAATTGACCCTCTGAGTGGGCATGTATCAAATGAGCCATGGTGTACATCCCATGTCAGACCTGACAAATAGTGCACATGTGATATGGCAGAACAGACGCACTCACATGCAGACGGCACCTCCTGCCATGGGGATGATGCATCACGCTTATTCACAGCCCCTGAGAGACAAAGGCTGGGCCTTTGCATGCATGGCTTGGCAACAAACAAGCTGCTCACAAAGACCAGACTGCTTGCAACATACATGTCATTCCAGCAGATGTACCGTGGCCAGGCAAGCATGTCCATTTGACCTACCAAGAACTGTAAGATAGGGTACAATGTTAAGCCTGCCGCCCAACTCGAGAGACAGAGTCCAATCAATGTGCTGTTTGAGCCATTGACAACAATGTGGCATTGCACGTTCCCAGAAATAGAGGCAGCTCCCCCCACCCTTGATGCAGGCCGGACACCTGCTGAGTAAGTCGTAGCGGACTAGACGCGCGTCTACAGCCTCCAGACCCATTTTGGAGTAGGTACAGTCATCAGATGACACATGGCTTGCCTCATTTGTGGGATCAATGCAAGGCAGCAGCAGCGTGTCTGTCAACACAAACGCCAGTCCCTGCACAGACGAGAAAAAAGAAAGGACTACACCTTTTGATGACAGGTGCCACCTCAACCTGTGATACAGCATGATACAGCAAAAGATGCATGCTTGCAGCTGAGCTGCGCAGAACGTGTTTCTAGTCATCATTGCATGAACATGTACCAGATTGAAGTATATTAGCTTCATGTACAGCAGGGGTCCCTTGGGATCCCTGGGGTGCAGGAATTGAAGGAGGGGGGGGGGGGGTGAAAGGGGGGGTTGTGATTGTTTTCAGGTGATGCGTCAGGATAGTTGACATCTTTGCAAGCTGAGGGTACTGCATGCACATTGGCACAACATGCTCACCTTAGAGGTTTCATCCATGTCTTGGTAAGGCACAAGAAGCCTGCGGGTTTGAGCCATGTACACAAAGCACAGTGCAGCATGCAGCATGTCCTGTTGCAGGGGCAGACTCCTGGTGGCGCGTCTCAGCTGAGGCAGCAGCTGAAGTACCACTCGCAGAGCTTGAGCTTCAAGCTGCAAACAGCGCTTGCAAAAGATCAGACACGAGCTCGCATGCATTCCTCGCACTGCTGCCTGAACAATGTCTGGAAGAATGAAAGGGGCTATTGAAGTAGATCGCACAGGCAAAGCATGGAAGGGCAGAGTCTCTCCTGAGCGGGAGGGGCATGACAAAAGCTGGCATAAGAACACCTCAAATGTGAAGACAGAGTACAGATGCTGACTGCCCTGATGATACACGGCTTATAGTAAGATCGAACATTGGATACCTGCTCAAATGGCAACTGGTCAGGTTGAACATCCTGCAGCTGACCCATTCTACTCATGCATCTTGCCAAAGCCACACAGTGCTCTGTTGTCCAGGGCATCGGCGCCTGCATCAGCCAACACACCCTTACATGAGTTACACACGGGCATACGCTCCACTTGACAAGGCAGTGACAAACCCTTCACACACACAAGAGTCAAGGCAAAGTAAGAAAAGAAGCATGACAGGATGGTGGGCCATGGGGAGGGGGGGAGGGTGGGGCATGCAGAAGGTATAAGGATTCTGAAGCACCAATGCTCCCTGCAGGATAGGATTAGGATTAATTTAGGACATGGGATTGTCAGCGTGTTTTGTCATGATTGCCCTGAGGAGGGAAGACCAACACCAACAAACAAAAGGGACAGGTTTTAATGCACACAAGCCTAACTTATATCACGGACAAAGCAAGGTTTCAGAGGAAGACTCCAGCGCAACGTAACATTATCAAGATGGGCTATGTTTGGGCAATGCCGGCACTGGAAGAGAGCATGCGACACACGCACCTGGACTGACTTCTGGAGGCCGTCATAGACAAGCTGGAAGGTGCCCTCCTGCAGGGCTTCGGAGAGCCAGGGCGTCTTGGCAGCAGCCCCAGCGCCAACACTATTGACTTCCTGCATATGTCACCAACCAACCTTGCACCATTTTGGCACTGAACACACGTCCTGATGCGCACTGGCAGATTGACGGTGCACTAACCAGCAAACACAGCATGCTTGTGCTTTGCACTGCTTGCTGCAAGGAATCAAGTGTAACTGCTACCCGTTTTAAAGTTCTGATTTTCCCAGACGCGCATACAGCATGGGAACAATGTTGAGTCTGCTGCTCAAAGGACAGAATAAAAAGGGTAGAGAATGTAGTCCAAGCGCAATTACTCAATATCTTGACTAAAGCATGGCCAGCCAGCATGTTTGCAAGCAAGCATACACCTAGCCTTACAGCACAAATGAAATAGGGCATAAGTGGATGTCCAAGCTGTGAAGACTGTCTAGACTGTACTGAGGTGTTTAGCTCATGCTAGATCTGCCATGTTTTGCATGGAATCAGCTATGTCAAGCTGGTAGATCCACTACTTTTGACTTACCTCTGTACACAGCCTTGCCAAGCAGGCACCAGCTGTCAGCTGTGCGGGCGGACAAGCCTGCAAGCCGTCGATGATGACGTGGAGGCTGCCTTGGGTGATCACGGGGGTAACTACACGGTACGTGTTGAGCAGCAGATGCTTGCAGTGCTCAGGGTCCACCAAGGCGGTATGCAGAGCATCAATGGCTGCCGCTGCAATTGTATGAGACCTCTTGCTACTGGCTCCATAGCCTGCATCATCACATGTGAGCCTCAAGACACAGTCACATAACATATATTAATAATAGTAATCATAATAATAACACAGCATGACATAACATAGCATAATAATAACAATTACAGTAATGATGTCAATAATAATGAGAATAATAATGATAAACGTAAATAACAAAACTGATGATACTAATATATTATGATTGATTGATTGAATGTGGTATGCTGTAATACAATGTATTGTGATGTTGTTTTGTATACTGGGATAACTCGCTATGCAATATAATACACTCAAGCACATTATATTTTGATTCACATTTTGACATACATAGAAATGAGTGACTGCAGGTGAGCCAGCTAGATTTGTGTTGCGGCTAAGTGAGACTTTAGTTTTATTTTGAGACAGGTATCGTTTTGCACATAATTTGATAATGGGTTTTTAACTTTGCTCACATGCTTGAGCCCACAGATTGGCCACGTTCCGGATCTTGAACAACCACGTAGGGCCGTTGCAATTTTGGCAGCCTTGGCACATTTTGCCCTTTGGCTTATGCCTCAAGCGGCCCTGATCAGTGAGCTGGATGTCCTCTGGTTCCAGACGCAACACAGAAGGGTCTCTCGCTAATCTGCTGAGGTACGCCAGCATCAAGCTTGCACTTGGTGTGCCAGCCATTTTGACGACATCAAGAGTCAGAATGCCCGTCAAGGTGCACCTGCAAGCCAATCATGAGATGACGCGCAGCGCTCTGACCAGCACAAGCACCGTCAGAATGATGGATTGTAGCTACTAGGCAGAAAGAGCAACTCTTTCATTCAGTCACCATGTAGTGGTCCATCTGACTGAGGTAATTGCATGTGTGTCTTTTCAATTTTGCAATTGATTTTATGACCAAGTGACACATGCAAGCAGGGCTGCATGCTGTACAGAAGCAGACTTGCTGGGTTCACGACTAATGCAGCTCAGGTACAGCTCGTCCACATGGGTTTGACCCAAGCACGATGACTCACGTCAGCAAATTTGCTGAGCTAGGCAGCGTGACCAGTCCTGTGTTTCTGGCAAGAGACGACCTGAAGAAGAAAGCCTTCGCAGATGACAGTGACACAACACAGCAGCTCACCGCATGAGTTGAGTGACATCAAGGCTGAGGTTAGGCAGGTGCCCTCCAACCAGATTGTATGGCAACTCTGCCGCGTCTCTGTGCAAGGTGGACAAGCCTTCAGCAATAGGGTTGACGCCTTCCAGACTTGTGACACAAGGTGTGTATTGCACCTCAGCAAAGAACCTTCTGGACGTCAGCAGCATCTCCACACACACATGCATGCTCTCCCAGACAGCTGCTGTTGGGGTGGGCAGGGCCTAGTGGGGGTCAGCGGGTGGGGTGTGACGTCTGAGGAGCCTGTTTAAGAGTGAAGCAGCGTGAGCGTGGTCTGGGACCTGCTGAAGTCCTGTGCCCTGGACCCACTTTACCTGGCGGAGGTGTGCATCTGCAGAGCACTCAAAGTCTTAGCAAGAATGCTGAGACAAGAATGCACCCAAGCAAAAGATTGCAAACATCACAAAAGTCCTGCACTAACAGAGCAAATCACAGTGGCATTCCCGCACAGCGTCTCTGATCAGAGGCGCTAGTAGATTGCACCACAGCAGGGGGCTGACAGCACACACAGGCCATGACGAATCTTATTGCATATGGCCTGATATATGTCTGGCTACTCTCTGCATGGCTGTGCAGTCATTGCAGTTTGGACCAGAACCTTTTCATGATGATTTGTGATTTTGGTCTGGACTCAGTCTGAAACAACTTGTAGGTGGAAATTCTGAGAACAAGTGTACCCTTTTTGGGGTCAGCTTCTGGTACAGGCAGTGCTGGCAACACTGGGGGCAGGAGCTTGCACAGACGTGGGACTGCCTGGTAGCGCAGCAAAGCCTCTTCTGCAGAGCTTGCCACCTCATGTGGCAGCTCAGGGCCCACCAGCATTTGAAAGATCACATTACAAGCTCCCACTGCTACCTCCCTTTCAAGTGCCAGCGCTGCCACCAAAACAACCATTCCTGCATCATCAGAGGACAGAGATCTGGGAAGTTGTGCTTGTGCAATTCTGGGGGAACAGCGACTTGGCATGCTCTGAATACACAGTTTGCTGCAACAGCACAGACTGGAGTAGGAAGTAGCATGTGACCTGGCAGCTCATAAGCAGCAGCTTCATGCATGTATGCCTTTGCATTGACATGCTGGTGAGCTGCAAGCTTTGTGCTGGGCCTTGTGGTTTTAGGATTGTTGTGCTTTGACCAGTTGACACATGACAGCAGGTTTTTGTTGAAGCCTGTGATGCTCAACAACATGCCTCTGTTCAACAGCACTCACCAGATTGTGATGGTCATTTGGTTTTGATTCACAATGCAATCTGATCAGGTGATGAGAATGAGGCGCAGTGCACAGTAGGCCTTGTAAAGTGTGCATGGTCAGTACCTGATTGAATGAGCTCAGTTGCAGCTGCTTTGTGTAAGGTGGGCTGGCCTTCAGGCATCAAAGACATCAGCAACTGGCAGAGACATGTCACTGCTGTAGTGACAGCAGATGTTTTGACGGCGATCAATCGCTTCAAGGCAGAGACAGTGAGTTGAACCAAATGCATTGTCAAGCTCAGCACTTCGGCGGCTTCAGCAGCTCTCTGCCCTGAAGAGGTGTCTCTGCCATGCTGGCAAGCCTGGACGCATGATAGTGCTGCAGCTGACCATAGGGAGAGGCTTGACACTTGTGTCTGCGCGCTTGAGAGCAGACACGCTGGCTTCAGGAGCAGCAATGACGTTCTGAGTGCTTTAAGTTGGGCACTAGGGAGTTGTTTATTGTCGACCTGAGTGCTGATCTGTCCTAGGCTGATCTGTTGGATCTTGCCCATCAACTCTGTGGCTGCCAGCTCTGTGCAGGTACCTAATGATGGTACATCACAGATGTTCAAGAGCATACGCATGACTGTGGCCGCCGTCAGCAGCACAGCAAGCCAGCCTGGAGACCCCATATCCCCATCTGTGATCCAAATATTGTCTGGAGGTTTCTCAGTAGGCTCTATGGCCACATAGCGTGAAAGTGCTGTCTGGCTATCCAGCCGTAGCACTGTCCAGCAAGGCTCATCAGCGAGAATGTCAGCTGCTGCTGTCCACAAGGCTCTTATGTCCAAGGTGTCTGTTGCGCTGCCCATGAGAATGCGTGTCGCATGCCAGATCGGCTGCCAGACATAGAAGGCTAGCGACTTGTCAAAGACAGCAGTCAGCTCCAGAGTCTCAGAAGGGCTGGGTTGTAACTGCACAGAAAGAGCACCGCGGATGAGATGACGTGCGCGTGCTGGTTCATGATCCGGTGTTTACATCCAATAAAGTCACAAAAAGAAGTCGCCCTGTTTTAGCAGCAGCTTATGTGCGGCCAGATCTCCCTGGTGATGCAGGTGTACGAATTCCGGGGGCAAGAGGAGATCATCGCACACATGCTTGGCAATCGTCGACACGTCGGTGCTCGCGTCAAAACGACACACCCAGTCTATGAAGACATTGCCCTGCGGGTGCGTGCAGCTCATTCATAAACGTGTTGAGCAAGCTCGCAGGTACACACAAATTGGAGGCAGCGCTTACCTCGCAACTGACTCGGACTTGCATGTTGAGGGTTTCTGCCTTGCCTGCTTTGCACACCAGTGTTGCAAACTGCAAAATCACGGGCCTGCTCCGAAACCATTGCAAGACCTGCTGCAACACTTGCAGACGACGGTGACTACACCTGACATCGCAAATGCCCTGAGCTGCGCAAGCGTATGACTCAGGCAGTGGATCAAATACATCCGAGCATCGAGTCTACGCGATCTGCCACAAAAGGCGTCTTGGTGTCTGCAACCCTCGCTTGATCAGAGCTTTGTCTACGGCATATGCAACTGCTGTGCACTGCTATTGCGGTTTTGAGTGTGTTTTCAACCTCAAGATTAGGTTCATCACAAGTCTGCCCCGCAGAGGCAGACTCTGACTTGTTGTGGCCTGAGCAAAAGGGCACTGCAGCTTTCAGTTGCAGACCTGTCACCTTTCCTTCTGGCAACAGACAACAGACACATTCAGGCCAGCGGTAGGGACACTCTACCTATGCTTCTGCCTGAGCCATAAACTAAGTTGCTGGTAACACAGCATGCTGACTGCACATGACAATGCAGGCTGAACACATACTTCACATACTGGCGCTCAAGCCAGACCATCACCAGCCCTCTCCCCATTGCGCTTGTCATCACCTTCCACTCTCAAACATGCTTGTTCTTCAAAGTTCTTCTGCTGGACAAAGTGGCACAGCAGTATGCATGGCAGTCGATCTGATTTATCAAAGTCTACTTTGATAAATCAGATTGATTATAGACACTGCGCAGCTGGCTTACTCAAACCTGATCAAAATGGGCATCACCTCAATGCCTGTCATACGCCTTCACACACAGGTATACAATCATAAGGCCCTCCAACTCGGTGCAGTTGAGTTGTACTCCCATGCACTACGCAGTATCATGCAGACCGTGTTCAACCACATGCTCTCCAACATCACATGAGATATGCGTGTGTGTGTGTGGTGCAAGCACCTGCTTTTGCTCCCAAGCACTGCTCGCCTTAAACTGTACTGGACTGTTAGTGAATTTAGAAGCGCATGTATGCAAAGAATTTAAATGGCGCTCTGCCTAATCTGTCACAGTCATTATACAGACCGGGTGGTAGCTTCAGTGCTACAAGCACATGACACCTGCAAGTTCTGATGCTATCATGTTCATTTGTGGTAACAGCAGCGACTCATGATAATTGAGGTGCAAAGGGCAACCACTCAATGACACAATGGCATGGCAATGACTGCAAAACAATCAGGAGGCTGTGCCCACAGAAAGCTCCAATGTACATCACCCTCGGCTCTTCTACACACCACTGCGGATTCAGAACAGTTCCATTTCAGATCTGTGACAGAGTGAACACGTGTGCACTTCCAAAATGCATATTCTTGCGCAGCACAACACAACCTTGCTTGACTGCATGCTGTATCTGATGCAATACCCCTATGATCAGGCATTTTACCAAGCTCTGCAAATTAGTGTATCCTTGGGAAAGTGCGTTTGATCCGATCTACCAAGGAAAATGCATATTCTCCTCATTTTTGCGTGCAATAGGCTGTTGAGCAGCTGGTAGCCAATATCGCTGGCCAGGCTGCACCAACCAGCCTGCTCTAATTTGACTTTCTGCATCTGGATGTGCTGGAAGGTCAGATACAGGCTGTAGGCTATGCCATTACAGCTAAGGCAAGCTTGCATGTCGTCAACAGAGTTACTTATCTGTGTCAAATGTCAATGTCCTTGCAACTCAACTGACTCAAGCTCAAGCTTGCATACTAACGTCGTGCCAAACCCGGCTTCTGCACATCACGATGCAAATGTACATCAGGGCATTGACATGCCTGAGCACCCTGCTGTTTCTGCAGGACTTAGTAGTCTACAGTGACACCAATAAACACATGCGCAAGGGGAAAAGCAGACAGAATACCAGCAGCTGTATAATTAATATAACCAGCTGTCACACATGAGCCACATATGTACGTGTGCTGTAGCACTCCTGCAGATATTTATTTGTCTAGACTTTAGCACATTTTTTTGTATGATGACTTCTGTATCGATCTATTGCATTTTTGGTGACATTGGTATCGTGTATCTGACGTGCCAACTTAGACTCCTAGTTGTTGCATCTTTGGCTTTTCCCATGCACGATGACAATCTCCTGATGATGCTTTGGTTTGTCTGCGTCATTCTTTGTCTGCTTCAGGTTTATGACAGAAACACACAATTTAGTCAGATGGGCTGGGTGGGCCCCAACATCTGACTGACTGACTCCCTGCAAGAATACCCAACAGGTCTCTGTGCCAGTTTGTAAGCTGACGGTGCTTTACCAAGTGTGTGTCAAACCTACATAGGAAAACTTTTGCAGTGACCAGACATGCTTGTTTAAGCACCCAGGTTTGTTCTTCATCTGTGGTACAGGACATGATGTTGCTGTCTTGACCTGGTTCACAGTGTAAGCATGCAAAGCACAAGAAGGAGGCACAGATGTGACGTGGTGGTCAATGCTCCCACTGACCATTTCCTAGCTGGGAAGCCATTTCACTTGTAGGACTGCTCACACACGGACTCGCACCCTTACAATGCAGAGTCTGTTGCATGTGCAAAGCTAGGTTTATCATGTATAGGCCCCCACTTGTATATTGTCTGTGATGTGATGTTCATTCATGCTGTATAGCGCATCCAGCATCTCAACCCGCAGACTGCCTGGCCCTTTTGCTCCAGCCTTGATGCCTACCTCAGCTGAGATCCTGCATCCATTTGTCTGCTCTTCATCAGCACAACATTGTCCCATCATGCAATTTGCTTTGCATAATGCCAGTTCAGGGAAATCACAACAAAGCAAAGAGCCAGAAGCACACTCACCCAAAGACTGCAAGGGCAAAGGCAGTTGCCAGCAAGGGCTCTTCAGGAGCCGCTGTGATAAAGGCACATGCCACTGCAGTGACTGAGCAGCCACCAGCTGTGATCTTTGTCATCATGGCATCTCCATTGGAAACCTTGACTACGCTGTTGCCATCAGTGATCTGCACATCTGGGACTCTCTCTGCACATTGTCAGAGTAGGCAGACAAGACTGCACACAAAGGACATGCATTGGAGAAGATTTGATTGATGTCGAAACTGACACAGTAAGTGAGCGATGCACGTCAGCCTTTTGCAAAAGAGAATGGTATGAAGCATCACTGCATGTCAGTTGCACAACTTCAGATCACAAGATGCAGTGGCAAATGTGCTTACAAGGTCGTCAGCCCCTGATATGCCCACAATGCATCCATATTCTTGCGCTAGCTTTTTGCCAGAAGCCAAAGCATCTGATGTGGCTGCAGTGCTGTCCACACCTCGAGTGGTTGCGCCTGCTGCACCAGCCACTGCCATGATCTCTGATGCATTCCCTCGTATCAGAGTCGGTCTTAGCTTCAGCAGGGAGACAATGATCTGCATGCCAACACCACAATTAGAGGGTGTTGTGCCATGTTTGCACAACTTGAAAACAAGCTTGTTTGTAGCGCATCACTGACACTGGATGTTAATATGAAATTATGGACTTGGCTCAGACTTACTTGATTGAGTGGTAGCTCATGTAGTAAAGGAGATTCCACACAGACATTGACCAGAGCATTGTGTTCAGCTGGCTGGCAGACAGGCATGCAAAAATGGGGCAATATATGTATGTCAGCACGCTCATAACTTCCGGACATAAGGGAAGGTGAGCACCTTAGTTCTGAAAGCTGTTGCCCCTGCGCCTACTGGGTCCAGCACCCATGGCTTGCCCAAAGAGTTAGCCGTCTTGGCGGCAAGCTGCATAGACGCCACCCAGTCTGACGTGAGGGTTCCAACATTCACCACTAGGCCTGTAGCTACTTGCTGAAACTCTTCGATCTCATCATAGGAGTGAGCCTGCAGCACATTGCTGTTAAAAAGGATGTCACTAGCTTGCACACTATCTCATCATGGTCTCAGACGGACACGCGTTACTGGCTGGGCCTTAGGCAGGCAATGGCGTGCATGCCACACTCACCATTGCAGGGCTTGCTCCAACAGCTAGCAAGGTGTTTGCCATGAAATCCTGTATCAAATCTCACAATTCTAAGATCTTGAAATGTGCTCATAACGTTGGAAGCGATGCGCAACACGGTCAACACCACACGGCATGCAAGCTTCCAGGCTAGCGTACCATAGAAACAAAGTTGGTGATGCATTGTATCAACGGGTTCTTCTCCCTGACGGCTTGCCAAAGCCTCCAGCAGGAGTCAGCAGAAGCGTCGAGCTGCATTTGAGGTCTGATCCAGATCGTAGTGACTTCTGTGAGCGTTTCCTTTCAGCTGCGGTGCACGGCGGGGCTCTGCACAGCAGCAGCAGCAGAGCCCTAAGATCGATATACGCGCATGCTCGTGCACAACGGCGCACAGCACGCATATACCAATGTGTGACCAGATACAACGATGAGTTGCGGTGTTTCGACACTTGAAGGACATGTCGGGAGATGCCATAGTCCTTGCGCTTGGGGGCCGTGGGCCTCCTGAGAGCGCTGGAGTTGCTGCTGCGTTGTGGCTTGATTCTGCTGTCAACGTTGCTTCCGCTTTGCATTCTCCCTTCGTCAAAAGTCTCGCTGACGGATCTCTTCCCAAGTATGCCTGCTCCTTGGAGCATGCAGTCAGCAGCTCGTCTTGCATGCTCTGTCAGACCTATAATGTCTGTTCCATGCGTCTCGTTCCATGCAGAACGCAACATATGATCCAAAGACTTGTATCAACCTTCCGTGCTTGTGCAGGCAGGCCTTTCAGCACTACGTGGCACAAGATGCCTTCTTCCTGAAGGCCTTTGCGCAGGCATATGCATTGGCGCTGAGTCAAACACAAGTTCCAGAAGAGCGCAGTACTTTGCAGGCCCTGCTCAATGGTGTGGATGCAGAACTTGACCTGCATAAAGGTTATGCCAAGGTGACTGTGCTGTCCCCAACTGCAAGCACAAACTACACTCAGCAGATTTGGAGCTGACATCAAGCTGTTGCTGATTGCTGCAGAGCTGGGGAGTTAGACTTGGACAGATGCAAGTGCCTACTGCAACTACAAAAGCATATATTGACATGCTGCTGGATGTTGCTTTACACCAGGTCGGTATGCTCCACACAGTAGGCAACTCAGTCCAAAGACATGCTTGATGATCATGAGCCTCGCAGTCTGATACGCTGTTCTCAGTGTTTCTGCTGCCATATCAAGCAGCTTAAGCTTGTGGGTGTCACCGCAGAGCCTTCCCTGTATATTAGCAGCCATGGTCCCATGTACCAGGCTGTATGCATACATTGGGTGCCAATTGAGAGCAGCAGCAATGGCTGCGCCTAATACCATCAGGGCAAGGGGCCCATATGGTTCCTGGATTAAAGAGTATTCTTCAGATGCGTTTCTGGGACTGCCAGCATCAAAGGAAGCATTACTTGACAAGCTGGGTTTCTTGGTGCCATATGGTGAGACTCTAATACTCTCAAGCCCCTTGCATGGAACCATGCTATGCTTTTCTTGCACTTGTTATGGCTTGCGACCCGTTGCGCATGGTCTGTCAAAGCAAGGATGTTGACAAATGGTTGCTGTGCCTGACTTTTGGTTGTAGATGGGTTGATTTGCCACTCCATCATTGTCTGGTCAAACTGTGAAGCGAGTCTTGCTTTGAAGCGGATTCTGAAACGGCATGCATGACTCGATCCAGTTTTGTCACATTAGAACAGCGACGTTGACCGCGAGCGATGCGTGGAACCCCTTTTCGAGTTGGCATCACTCATTGCTGAGGGACGTTTCCATGTGCACTGTGCTTCTGGTCCCTGACGGGGACAAAATTTCGATCTAGACATGCCAGCTGCTATCGGTCATGCGAGCACTATGCGCCGGCAACCGCTCCATCGTCTTGCGCACATCTGCTTACTGTTACAGATCCGTCAGTCCAATACAATTTAGGCTCCAGTCGCGACATGTCCACCTGGAAAAAGCTATGCATGGCCTACAGCATGCCAAAGCTTTCATGCAGACTATCAGAAAAGGTATTGTATGCAGCTGTTGTGGCATTGGTATATGTACACACACGACTGCTCACAGCAAGCACGTTTGCAGGTACCTTGCGGAAGCTATACAGGACTGCTATGCAGATGGAGGTGGACTTCTTCAGTGCCCAACCAGGCACTGGTCCACCTCCAGCTATCAGAATGCTCGTCGTAGACTTTGATGACACCTGCACTGCCACTGACACCACTTCTCAGGTTTTCAACACTGCTACAAGTGCCACTGTGGAAAGCTCAGCAGGTCAGATGCAATTTGTCTGGCAATCGCCTTATCATTTGACCATACCAAGATGGCATGCCAAACTGTGATTGGTCTTCACTGCTGCTATTGTTTTGCTGCAAACACTGCAATCAGCATTCACGTTGCGCTTAGATTGTAAATGTCAGCACATGCTACATGCAGACAGTGAGAAGGCCGATGTGCAACACAGACTGGAGACCCTGAAGGACAAGCTCGTGCAGAATTATGTGCAAGAACAGCAGAAGCTATATGCTGAGCTGCTGCCAGAGGTGACATATAAGCAGCCATGGTGCTTCCTTATGCTTGAATTTTTCCTAATGCATGCCACCATGGCAGTCTCTTCTGCGTCAGTTTGCTTGTCAGTGACAGTTGTCAAGTTGTGCTGCTGCATCCTCTATGCCAGAGATTGAGCCACCCTGCTGCAAGCACTGAGGTGCGTTGAATGTTGCATTTCCTGACACTTAGATTCTCAGGGTCTCAAGCCTCTACAGCAGGTGTAATCCTAATGCTAGCAGCATCCACACTAAGCACGGTCACACCAGTCCAACTTGCACGCTCCAACTTCTGCTCAGCTTGTCGCGATCTGCATGATGTGTACTGATGAGAAAAGAAAAGCAAAAACTACACCCTTTGGCATCAATATCATGAGAAGCCAGGTATCGTACCGGGCTGCCCAGGTGTGTACTGATGACACCAATCAGGTCCACAGGAGGCATGTCTGAATCAGCATGTATGGGTTGCAGGGAGCCACAAACCCTGATGCCGTTGACCAGCAGAAAGCTACAGCTTTTGTGGACGCTCTGACGCAGTTTGACAGGCGCATGAACCAGGTTGTGGTAGACTCTGCCATCCTCAAGGGCATTCCACAGGGCAGACTGAAGGCTGCTGGTAATGCTCTGTCTTCGTTTCAATTGCTCAGTGGGTTGCATTGATGGTTCAGTCAAATTGAGCAACATGCCTTGTTGGGGTGCCGAGTGTGCACTGCATGCACAGAGTACACTGTTTTCACATAGTCATTAATGCGCATGAGGGTTTAAGTACTGGAATGCCTTTTGCTCTTTTCCACTGCCCAGTGAATTGCATTGATACTTCAATCAAGCTGAGCATTTGGTCTCGTGCCTCATTGGGTGCTTCTGATCACTGCTGAGCTGTTTGGTCAGCATCATGGACGTACGTCATCTGTCAACCCTTGACTCACGCAGCTTGACAGATGCCTTGCGGTTGCAATATTGAGCAAACAGCCCAGTAGTGAACAGAAACACCCCAATCTGACATTTACTCTGTCTGGATGTGCCACTGCCCTGTATGAACTTCAGCACATATGCAAACATGGCAAACACATTACGTTACAACGCCAAAATGTTCTTGGAAGCATCTTAGATGCCTCCCTCAAACGAAAAGGCCTTTTACCAGACCCCAGGTGTTTCTGAATCTAGATTTACAATCTGAATCAGGCAAATCAGCTGCTGAACAAACCCATTGCAAAGCAAACATCTCTGCAATCCAGGCTTTTACTTGGGTTTCTGCAGGTGAGCAGATTGGGCTTCAGGCAGGCTGCCTCACAGTGCTCACCAGGGCTCAGCAAGCCGGTGTCCCCACTCATGTTGTCTCTGTCAACTACTCCTCAGAACTGGTCAAGGCAGCATTGCAGCGGGGCAACTTGAACATTGTCACAGCGTGAGTTGCAGCACTTGAGTACTACTGTCATTGTCAGCCCTGCATCACCCAGAGCACAAGGGGTTCTTCCACGGCACTCGGGTCTTGCCGTATATTGATGAAGACTGCGCATATGCAAATTAGCAGCTGCATCATGAGCATCTGCGTATCAGACTATCGCAAAGTGATGTCCCGCATGTCATGGCATGAGCACACAGCGTGAAGCAGCCGCCAGCTGGCACACTTGGGGATGTGCATGATGGGATTTCAATATGTTTGTTTAATTTGACACACTGAAAGCTTTCAGCGGCCTTACCTTGCAGGGAAGGCGTCAGCACAGAGGAGCATCATGATGTTGTCATACATGCAAATGAGCTGACATATGAGCAAGGAATCAGCACAGGCGACATCATCAGGTACTTTACGCATGCCCCTTCGTCCTCGATCCAGAGATAGATCTCAAGCATTCATTCTAGATGTGATTCCTGAACAAGTGTGGGCAGTGGCAAGGTTGTTCAAGCACGAGTGTGTGCTCAAAAGCAGTGCCGCAGAGTATCTGTGAGTGAGGCAATGCTGCTGTGCAGAGAGAGACACCATTGCTGTCATGTTCTCAATCAGTCAATCAACATTCATTCCCTGTCTTTCGGCATCATCAGCGCAGTCAACAGACAAGAACTGAGAAATCAACATACACTGAGCACTAAGCTCTGTCATATCCCTGAGATGCACCACATGCAGCATGTGCAGCCCACCGCAAAGCAATGTGCTCAGCACACAACTGCAACGCCCCTGTTTCTGCAGTGCAGCTAGCTGCTGACAGCTGGCACATGTCATCATGGCCTCAGCCAGCAACACAGAGTGCATGGTCACTCTCCTGATTGCATGACTGATGCAGGAGGATTCAGGGGGGTTCAGACAAGGACGCCCTCATGTCAGAGCTAATGCACAATAGCAGCCAAGCCAAAGCTGACAGCACAGATGGTGCTGATGCCAATGCTGAAGCAAGCAAGCTGGCAGTGTACATCGGAGACTCGCCTTCTGATTTTGCCCCTTTGCTGAGGGCTGATCTAGGGATAGTTGTGGGGCAGAACAAGCTGCTGAGGCAGGTTGCTAAGGCCCACGGCGTCAAGCTTTTGCCTCTCACTGCAGGTCAGTCCTGGTCATGCCAACACTACCTCGGTGATGCCACTTCTGTGCTGTACAGCAATGTCATGAGTGTCATTATTGGGTAATGACATCACTCAGTACCTGTCCTCACTGACTATGACTGCCCTTTGCTATTGTGCATCAGCAAGCACAGCGTGGCTTGCTGCTTTGTTTGCCTTGCAAGGCTATTGCCATAGCTAATCATGTGCATGTCTTAAAAGCTATGTCTGTGTACAGATCTGTACCGAGTCAACGGCAAGGGCCAACTGCTGACACACAGACAGACATACTATCACACGCACGCATGCACGCACGCATGCATGCACGCATGTCTATACATGTGTGGATCTTCACATACATCTGTGAGTGCAGGTATGACGGTGAGTGTGGTTTGGCACCCTCATGAGTCAGTGCAAGCAAATGTGTGTATGCCCCATGCCGCACTACTACTACGGTGTATGTATGTACACATGCACACACAGACACCATAGTAGTAGTGCGGCATGGGACATACACATATTTGCTTGCACTGACTCATGAAGGTGCCAGACCACATTCACTGTCATACCTGCAGCTGAATGGGCAGCCAGCTGCAAGTCATGTGCAGCAGGCCCTCAGTTAATTGCTTGAGGTCTAACAAACAGCCCTCTCTGTCTGTGTGCTCTCACTCTGATCGCAGTCACATACATGGATGTGCATGACACATCAGAGCTGACAGTGATCCATGCTGCCTGTCACTCATGCTGTCCTGCTTTGTGGAGCAGAACGCTATACAAATCGTGTGGCTGACACAGATCTGTCTGATATGTGTGTGTGGAGCTGAATGCTGCATAGATCCTGTGGCTTGCACAGATCTGTCTGACATGTGTGGGTGTGTGTCTGCAGCTCTAGCCAATGGCAGGGGTGAGGAAGGGGCGTTGTATGAAGCAGAGTCATGGGCTGCCATTGGGGCGTTTCTGTTTGGCCCTGACCCCTCAAAGGCCTTCACCCCTCACCCTGGTTCTGGCCCAGGGGCAAAATCAGGCATCAAGGTATGACTGTCTCCTAGCGTCCCTGCAGCTCTGTCCAAAACATACTTGTAATGCATCATACAATGTGTGTCTGGTCATGCAGTCATGACTGCTTTACTGCAGCAAGGCCCTACAAACACATTTCATGTCTTTTGACAAAGCACATCAACAGTGGGCGCAAAGGAAGCTGCCACTCAGCATCCATTTCTGGTAAGCATTGACAGGGTAAAGCATTGTACTCTCTTTCGCTTTAACAAAGGACCATTTTGATATGGATGTTCCAGCAAGGGCCACAGTGTCAAAGACACTGCTGCCTGACCGGGTCCCTGACTGAGGCTCAATGCACCTTGATGCCAACCCGTTTCAGGCATACACGTCTAAGCAGTGCGCTGAGCGTCGCCCTTAAGCCCTCCACCTGGTGTCACCGCCAAGCTGACATGCACAATCAGCGCAAACCTCTCTATCACAGCAAGACTGGCCTTTTATCTACCTAGCTAGCGCTGGCTGTTACAGGGCAGCTCATTACAAGCTTGCTTACAACGCCAGCTGTAACCTTGTACCAAGCCTGCGTCACTGGCACAGGCTGGTGACCAGACTAAGGGGTGCATGAATGTGCAGGTGCCAAGAGTGATGACAGTGGCAGGCTCAGACTCAGGCGGTGGGGCAGGCATCCAAGCAGATCTGAAGACCTATCAAGCCAGAGGAGTCTTTGGCACTTCTGCCATTTCAGCCCTGACGGCCCAGAACACCAGGGGGGTCAGGGGGGTCCACACCGTGCCCACCCAGCACTTGTCAGACCAGATGGAGGCTGTTCTGTCAGACATTGGCGCCGATGCTGTCAAGACCGGCATGCTGCCCACGCCTGAGGTGGTTCTGTTGTCTTCTTCTTCTTTGTGCTTTGACCTGGTCTGGAATTTGCCTTCTACTTGATTTTCAGAAGTGTGCATCTTTGTGACATGCTGAGGGCAGCTGTGCCATTACTGGTGTGCTGTCTGAGTTGCGGTCAGCTTCTTCCTTCATTGATGCGGCTCTCACTGCTTGACTGTTGCTCTTCTTCTTCTGTCTCTTGTTGTCTCTTCCTTTCTACCTTTCTGCTTGCTGAATGTCCAAATGGCATGCGCAGATAGCACAAGCTCGACTGATACAACTGTCAGGTACGATACCTGTATGAAAGGATCTCATGCCCCTTCAACATCATACACCCAAAGTCGCCTTCTTGCTGTTCCACTTCCCTTGCCTCACAATAGTTGGTATGCCTGGCAGGCTCACAGGCTGTGAAACTGCCAGACGCGTGCTTCTGATGAAAGGCTTCCCCAGCTTTCATTGCTCTTCCCAGCCCAATCGTGTATTTGTGTGTGTATGCAGTCATGGCAGTGGCAGATGCTGTCAGGGCTCACAGGCTGCGAAACTGCCAGACGCATGCTTCTGATGAAAAGCTTCCCCAGCTTTCATCGCTCTTCCTGTCTCAATTGTGTGTGTGTTTGTGTGTGCAGGCAGTCCTGGCAGTGGCAGACGCTGTCAGGGCTCACAGGCTGGGAAACTGCCAGACGCATGCTTCTGATGAAAGGCTTCCCCAGCTCTCATTGCCCTTCCTGTCTCAACTTTGTGTGTGTTTGTGTGTGCAGGCAGTCATGGCAGTGGCAGACGCTGTCAGGGCTTACA
>JAABUP010001648.1_pt1 | contig 46430 bp, 36 predicted proteins | sample 5559201 | NCBI WGS metagenome assembly JAABUP01 (sample SAMN10711887, study PRJNA513373) | rock metagenome | isolation source: Antarctica rocks | place: Antarctica
CCCCGCCCGCTCCGCCTCCGTCAGCGCCCGCAAACCTTCGTGCTGCCGTGGTGCCATCGCCACCTCCCTGGCACCAGCCTCCCACACAAGCCCCCCCATCGTCAACTATATGCTGCCCGACCCACTAGCAGCACACGAATAGGGCATAGTGGCCCCGCGCCGTAAGAGCGGCGCGGGGCCATTCATTTGGCACGCGAGGGCAGGGGGAAGGCGGCATGGTATCCGCGCCGCTACCGGCCCGTCTCCGCCAGTATCCGCCGCCCGAACTGGCCGAGGAGGACGTTGTACGGCGGTTTGTTGCCGTCGTGGCGCTCGAAGCGCGCCCGCTCGAAATACTGGACGGTGTAGGTCTGGCCGTCCTCCAGTTGCCCCTGGAACTCCTCGGAGAGTGGGTAGCCGAACTGCGCCAGCCCGCCGTGGGCCTGCCAGTAGGCCAGGAGGTCGGGGGCGACGGTATGCCCCGTGGCCCCGAAGAAGGTGGCCCCGTCGCGCGCCGCGACCGGCGGGTCGGCGGGGTGCAGATGCCGCCCGAACTGGCCGAGGAGCATATCATACGGCGCGGCGTTCTCGGGGTGGTACTCCAGCCTGACGCGCTCGAAGTACTGCACGGTGTAGGTCTGGCCGTCCGCCAGTTGCTGGTCCAGCTCGTCGCCGATGGGATAGCCGTTGATCGCGAGCCCGCCGTGCGCCAGCCAGTAGGCGAAGAACCGCCCGCCGACGCACTTGCCGGTCTCGGGGAAACACTGCCGGGCAGAGCCGGTGACGATGAGCGTGGCGCTGGCGAGGATGGGCGGGGACGCCGGGCCGGTCGCGTCGGCGGGGACAACGTCGAGCGTGTACTGCCGATCGCAGCCGATGGCACCACGCAGTTGGAGCGGGACGGCGAAGCTGCCGTCGTCACCGACGGTCGCCCGCCCGGCCACCACCCCCTCGGGCGAGTCGATCTGGGCATCGACGACGATGGCCGTGCCGGGGGCGAAGCCGCTCCCACGGGCGGTGACGGCACCATCCGGGCTGTCGCAGGGGATGTGGTCGGGATCGAGCGTCAGCGTGGCCGATGCGGCCTTGGTGAAGGTCGCGCTCGCCAGGACGGTGAGGTAGCCACCGGCGGCGGGCGAGGTGGGGTCGACGGCCTCGATCACGAAGCGCGTCCCGTCGGGCACGGGCGGGGCGCAACTGCCGAGCGGACCCCGGACCGTGAATGTCCCGTCGGGACCGACGATCGCGTGGCCGACCGTCCCTTTGGCCTGCCGTGGCGGGGCGTCCGCAGGCTGCTCCGTCAGGTCGAGCGCCAAGCCCGGCGGGAAGCCGCTGCCCCGCACGACGATCGGCGGGTTGAGGACGGCGCACGGCCCGTGGTCGGGCACCAGGGTGAGGGCGGGCGCGGCGCGGGCTACCCCGACCGAGTTGTCGAATGTGCCGACGGCAATCGAGCCGCCCGCCAGGCTCAGCAGGATCAGGAACAGGCGTAGGCTCCCGCGCCGCATCGCTCCCCCCTTGTCGCTCGTGCGCCGCCCCGCTGTTGTGGCGGGGCGGCACGCCAGACGCTAATTATGTGCTGAAACACGCGTAGGGACCGATGGTGTCAGCTATAGCCAGGTGGCACCTGGCCTGCACATATCTGAACGGATAGAACGCATCATGGGCAGATACATTATTTCACATCAATCGCGAGCGTGTAATGTAGGAGCTCTCGGATAACATGAAACGTCCAGCAAGGTATCGCTAGGCCGGAGTTAACATTCCTCGACCGCTATTACGTCGTGTGCGGGCGCGCTGCCATAAGGCGGCCTTACCTAGCATGCCGAGGACCAGCGCACTCAAGCCAATGCTCCAAGTCCATCCTGTTGCATGTGCTCCCCCGCCGCCGGTATTGGGTAGCCCTGGGAGTGCTTGCACCGTGAAGACCACAGCCGCGAGGGCAGTCGGGAGTCCGCCGCCCGTCCCCCCTTGCCCAAAGGCAGCGAGGGTGAATTGCGCCCCCGCCGGCGTGCCTGGGCCACAGTTTGTTAGCTCGATCACGACGTCGAATGCCCCGTCGGGGCCAACTGTTGTGGTCCCGGCGCGCATGCCGATCCCTGGCCGGGATGGCGTGCCAGCATCGTAGTCGTAGATCTCCAGCGCTTGGCCCGGCGTGAAACCCGCGCCGTGGATCGCCACGGGGAAGTTTGGTTGCGAGCACGCCGCCTGGCCGGGGGACAGGGCGAGGCTAGGGGCGGCCCCGGCGGTCCACGGGAAGGCGAGCGCCGCCATTCGTGGCGGGATCCAGGTCATACGAATCTGCTCGTAGAGCCGCGCTGTCACAGTCGTGCCAGCCGGACGTAACTCAATGAGCTGGATGGTGATCGTGTACCCGAGAACGGGACGGTTGCCCCACCGGGCTCCGAGCCCATTGTAGTAGAAGCGTGCCCGCTCCTTCTCGTAGGCGAGTATGGGAACATTGCCCGGATCATAGAGGGCATCGAAGCCGCGCACATCCCCAGTGCTCATCGCCTGCGCGCGGTGCGTGAAGATGGTAGCGAGGGAGGACTCGGGCGTGTCATCTTGCTGGCTGGCGGCGAGTGCCGCCAGCTGGTAAGGGGCCGCTTGTCGCCAGAGCAGCGGCGGTGAGGCCGCCGAGTCCGGCGATGCGGAGCAGTTCGCGGCGGGAGAGGTGTCGCTGGTGCAGGCCGTCGTCGCTCATGGGATCCCTCCTCTGGCTCATGCCAATCTTACCGTGCTAGGCGTGCCGAAGCTCGTCCGCGTCCCAGGCCCGCAGCCCCCTGCCGGGCGACACCTCCCTGTGCGCTCTCTAGCCTTTGCGGTGCCGATACCAGCAGCATAGGGGCTCGCCCGCCGCGAAACATCGGACGAAACTCCCATTTGTCCCGACACCTTTACAGCGCAACGCCCCCCGCCGTCGTCTGGCGGGGGGCGGACAGGGTGAAAGACTAATGCGGAAGGCGCGCTGTGGGTCAGGCAAGGCCGTGGCGCAGGGCGAAGGCGGTCGCGGCGGCGCGATTGGCGGTGTCCGTCTTGGTGAGGATGTGCGTGACGTGGTTCGTCACCGTCTTCAGGCTCAGGCTCAGCGCATTGGCGATGCTCTGGTTGGTGTGGCCGGCGACGACGAGGCGCAGCACCTCGACCTCGCGCACGGAGAGTCCGGCGGGATAAGCGGGGGATCGCCTGCGCCTGTCCCCGGCACAGGCAGCCGCTGCCGTCATCGTCGCCAGTTGCGCGAGCACGGCATCGGCGGCGGCGAGCGCCGGTGCCGCACCCAGGGGGACACAGAGCGCGCGCGCCTCGGCGACCAGGGCGTGTGCCGTGGCATAGTCGCCGGTCCCTTTACGGAGGTCGGCCAGCGCCAGCAGCGCCACCGCGCGCCCATGCGGGGTGCCGCAGTCGTCCGCCAGCGCCAGCGCCGCATTCAGCTGGGTCGCCGCGTCGTCCGCCTGGCCCGCCTCGGTGGCGAGTTGCCCGAGCAAGACCCGCGCGGCCAACAGGGCCAGCGGCTGGCGGGGCGTCGTCGCTCGCGCGAGGGCGGCGGCGGCGTGTGTTCGGGCTTGCGCGTGGTCGCCCGCCGCGCGGTGGTAGCGCGCCCAGGCAAGTCGCCCCTCGGCCTGGCCCAGCACGCCGCCGCCCCAGGCCAGCCAGCGGTCGCGGGCAACTAACCAGCGCCGCGCCGTCGTCAGGTCGCCCTCATCGCGGGCCAGCGCGGCGGCGAGGCGCTGCATCGTCAGCGCCGTGGTGAAGATGGCATCGCCCGGGGCGGTCTCCGGTCCTCCTGGTAGCGTTTCCCGCACCAGCGCCCGGACCAGGTCGCGATCGCCCTGGTGGTACGCGAGCAGGCCCAGCGCGCCCGGGGCGACGAAGGACTCCGCATCGCTCGGATCGGCGCGCACGGTCAGGGCGAGCGCGCGGGCCTCGGGCCAGCCGCCTTCGAGGAGCAGGCTCGAGAAGTGCGCGACCTGCGGGGGCAGGTCGGCCCGGACACCGCTCGCCTCGGCGATGGCCTGCTCAGCCTCCGCCGCCAGCATCCCCCGCTCCAGCGGTCGATCGGCCCCGTACGGTGCCATGACCCAGAACAGCTCCTCCGTGGCCGCGACGGCCACGAGGTAGGTGTTCCCGGCGGCACGGTAGCCCGCCCGCGTGCGCGCATAGGCGTCGTGCGCCGCGTCCGGGTGGCCCATGATCGCGCGGACAAGGCCCAGGCCGTAGTACAGATCGGCACAGGCGGCGATATCGACCGTCCCGCCGTTGTTCGCGGCGGCTTCGTCCAGCGCGCGCGTCCCGAGCGCCAGCGCGTCGGCGTGCCGCCCGACCGCCGCCAGATAGGCCACCAGGGCTCCGCGATAGCTCGCGGGCGCGGTGTCCATCACCGATATCGCGCGCTGCCAGCCGCGCGCGCTCCGCCGGACCGAGGGCGTCCAGGGCGGCGACCCCTGTCTCCAGATCGGCCACGCCTCGCCGATAGTCGCCCACGAAGCAGCGGAGCAGCCCCAGGAAGTACCGGGCGCAGGCGTTGAGCGCCGCATCGTCCGTCGTTGCGGCCAGGCGCGCGGCCTCCTCGAGCTGGTCGGTGGCACCGGGCGAGTCGTCGTAGCGGCGTAGCAGGGCCAGGCCAATGAGGAGCCAGCCGCGTTCCCGCGCGGCGGTGCCGGGCGCTTCCATCAGCCCCAGCGCCTCCGTGAGGTGCGCGGCGGCGGTCATCCAGGCGTAGGAGCGCTGCTCGCGCCCGCCCGCCCGGATCAGCCAGTCGAGCGCACGGGTGTCTCCCGCGCGCCGGAAGTGTTCGGCCACGACGTCCGGGTCGGGCGCGGGCAGGCGCTCCAACGCCTCCGCCACCCGTCGATGCCAGACGCGCCGCCGACACGGCGACAGCCCCACGTACAGCGCCTCGCGGATGAGGGTGTGGGCGAAGCGCACCCTCGCGCCATCCGGCGTCTCCGCCAGTAGCCGCGCCATCACCCCGCGCTCGATAGCTACCAGCAGCGCCTCTTCATCGACCCCGCCTGCCGTGCGCCAGAGGGTCAGTGGCACCTCCTGCCCGATGACCGAGGCCAGTGTCAGTAACTGTCGTACGGGCTCGTCCAGCCGGGCCAGCCGACTATCGAGTGCCTGTCCGGTGAGCGGCGGCAGCTCGCTCATGCCGCTCCTCCGGCGGTAGGACCAGCGGACGCCGCGCGACTTGCTTTTGCCGCACCGGCATACCGCGCGGCGAATCCCCCATACTCTCGCCCGTCATCTCTGAGGAGGAGGTCCATCATCGGCGGACTCCTTTCGCCGGAGCAGGGGATCGGGAACCGAGATCGGGTGTGAGGAGGATGCCGAGAGGTTTGTCCGTATCCCCCATTGCCTGCACTATTACCGCTTATTTTCAAGTATACGTCATCACAGCAACCACTTGCGGAACAGGATGCGCGCCAGGAGCGGTCGCCGGGATGTGTTTGGCTACGCTATCGCCGCAGCGGTGTGTTTGACGCGGGAGGCCCCCCTTGCTAGCATCGACACCATACTTGGTTGATTTGTCGCTGCTCGGTCACCTCGCAGGTCGCTGAGGTCGGGCATGGTGGCGCTACTGGTAGGAGGGGCATGAGCAGCACGGGTGCGATCAGCGCGGGACAGGATGCCCCGAAGACCGCCGCGAACCCCAACCACTACCGCATCGCGGTGATCCCCGGCGACGGGATCGGGCAGGAGGTCATCCCGCCCGGCGTGGCTGTGCTGAAGGCGGCGGCGGAGCGCTTCGGCTTCCGGTTGACGTGCGAGCATTTCCCGTGGGGGAGCGACTATTACCGCCAGCACGGGCTGATGATGCCCGCCGACGGCCTCGACCAACTCCGTCCGTTCGACGCGATCTACTTCGGCGCGGTCGGCTGGCCCGATCTCCCCGACCACGTCACCCTCTGGGGTCTGCGCCTCGCGATCTGCCAGGGCTTCGATCAGTGGGCCAATGTGCGCCCCTCGCGGATCCTCCCCGGCGTGCGCGGCCCCCTGCGCGACAAAGGCCCGGAGGACTTCGATATCGTGGTGGTGCGCGAGAACAGCGAGGGGGAGTACGCGGGCGCGGGCGGGCGCATCCGGCGCGGGCGGGCGGAGGAGTTGGCGATCCAGACGGCGGTCTTCAGTCGCACGGCGGTCGAGCGGGTGATCGAGTACGCCTTCGATCTGACCGAGCGTCGCCCGCGCCGCAAGCTGACGTCGATCACGAAGTCGAACGCGCAGGCGTACAGCATGACCCTCTGGGACGACATCTTCGCGGAATGTGCGAAGCGGCACCCGAACGTGGAGACGGAGAGCTGGTTGGTCGATGCCGCCACGATCCGCTTCGTGCTGCACCCGGAATCGCTCGACGTGGTCGTCGCCTCCAACCTCTTCGCCGACATCCTGACCGATCTGGCCGGGGCGCTTTCCGGCAGCCTCGGCCTCGCCCCGAGCGCCAACCTCGATCCCTCGCGGCGCTCCCCCTCGATGTTCGAGCCGGTCCACGGCTCCGCGCCGGACATTTTTGGGAGGGGGAGCGCCAACCCGATCGCCGCGATCTGGTCGGGCGCGATGCTCCTGGATCATCTCGGCGAGAGTGAGGCGGCGCGCGCGATCGAGGCGGCGATCACCACGGTCACGGCGGCGGGGCAGACGCTGACGCCCGATCTCGGCGGCACTGCTACCACGAAGGAGCTTGGCGCGGCGATCGTGGCGGCGATCAGGGGTAAGCGGAGAACATTGTGAGCGGGTGTGCCGGTGGACTGAAGCTTCGGCTGAAGGCTGCGGCCACGAAGTCCGCCGGCGCGGACTGGGGTGTTTCCGGGATTAGAAATGCCCCGGAGGGCGGCCACTACCCATGAAGGGCACACTGTCCCGGCAAAGGGCGGCTGCGCCGCCACGAAGTGCCCCGGAGGGCAGCCACTACCCATGAAGGGCATACTATCCCCGCCGGGGGCTGGCAACGTGCTCTCGCTCGCAGCGTCCTTCACCAAGGTGGTGCTCAGAAGCAGCGGCAGCGGCATGTCCCCCGCTCCTCGGATGGGGAGAGGGGGCAGGGGGTGAGGGTCCCCGCAATGCCCCGCCCACCTTCACAACGAAGCCCCTCTCCCTGAGTGGGAGAGGGGTGCGGGCCGCACCGGCGTATGCCGCGCACAACCCGTGTCGCCGACGCGCTTCCTCTATATGCTATCCCCCGAGCCGACGCAACTCCGCATTGATCGCCTCGCGGTCGAAGGCAGCGGGGTCGAAGTCCTCGCCGAGCCATTCGCGCCAATGCTCGTGTTCCGGGTGCGCGGGGTCGGCGATGGCGTCGCACAATACCTCGTAGCCCCAGACGCCGCCGCAGTCTTCCGGTGGCCCGGCGAGTTTGCCAGCGGTGCAGGCGGGGTAAGGGCCGGGCGACTTGTCGGGGGTTGGCTGCTCGACCAGGATCACATGCCGCCAGCTATCGCCGAAATCGTACTCGTAGACGAAGCGCAGCCCGACCGGCGGCGCGACCTCGGCGAGCGTGACCTCCTCCTCATCGAGATTGCCCAGGTCGCCCATCGTGGTCGGGTCGGTGTAGCTGACATCGCCGATGGTGAACTGGTGGAGGTGATAGCCCTCCCAGCCGAACGCGATCTGGATGATCTGGTGCAATTGCCCGAGCGTGCTCGCCGAAGGGACGAGCAGGCGTCGCCAGATCGGTGGCCTGGTCCCCTCGATGGTGACCTTGAGTTGGTGAATCGGCGTCGTGCCTTCGGCGGTCATAGTGCTACGTATCCCCAGTGCTTATGCGTCGGTACTATGGATTGCTATGCGCTCAATCTTCCTCTTGCCCGACGATCTGCTTGTAGAGGCCGTCGAGTTCGTCGTCGGTGAAGAAATGGATCACGATCTTCCCGCCCTTGCGGCTCTTCTGGAGGCTGACGCGCGTGCCGAGCGCGCGGCGGAAGCGATCCTCCAGGCGGTCGAAGTCGGGCGGGCGCTCGGCGGGGAGGGGGCTGCGGCGTGTCCCCGCCGCCTGCCAGCGACGCACCAACTCCTCGGTCTGGCGCACGGTCAGGCCGTCGCGTTCCACCAGTTCGAGCGCCGCGACCTGCTCCGCATCGGAGAGGAGGCCGAGCAGGGCGCGCGCGTGCCCCTCGGTGATCCGCCCCTCGTTGATCGCGAGCTTCACCTCGGGCGGGGAGTTGAGGAGGCGGATCGCGTTCGTCACCGAGACGCGGCTGCGCCCGACGCGGTTGGCGATCTGCTCCTGCGTCAGCCCGAATTCCTCCGCGAGTTGGCGGTAGGCGGCGGCCTCTTCGAGCGGATTGAGATCGGCGCGCTGGACATTTTCCACCAGCGCCAGTTCGAGCAACTCGGCGGGGGTCGCCTCCTTAACGGTGATCGGCACCCGCGTCAGCCCAGCCAGCCGCGCCGCGCGCCAGCGCCGCTCGCCCGCGATCAGGCGATAGGCGACATCCTCCCCTTCGCTGCGCGTGACCAGCAGGGGCTGGATGATGCCGTACCGCCGGATCGAGTCGGCCAGATCGGCGAGGCGCGCGTCGTCCATGATCTGACGCGGCTGGTGGGGATTCGGCCCCACCGCGTCGATATCCACGTCCTGCGCGCCCGCCGAGCTGGCGACCTCGGTCGGAATGAAGGTGCCGAGCCCTCGCCCCAGGCCGCCCCTGCGCTTCGTCATGCTCTCCCCATCCCGCTGTTCCGATTTCGCGCTATCCTCGCAAGTGTAACAGAGGTGCGGTGTGGCGGGGTCACTGGCGCAGGGAGAACGGTGGTGCTGTGGTATCCTCCGCCGTACACGGTCGACGATGTGCGAGGGGGGTGGGCGAGCGATGAAGGTGCCATTCCTGGATGTGCGCGCGTCCTACGAGGAGATCGCGCCGGAACTCGACGCGGCGACGAGTCGCGTCCTCAAGAGTGGCTGGTATCTGCTCGGCGACGAACTCGCGGCGTTCGAGCGCGCGTTCGCGGACTACGTCGGCGCGCGCCATTGCGTGGGCCTCGGCAACGGGCTCGACGCGCTCCACCTCGCCCTGCGCGCCCTGGGCGTGGGGGCGGGGGACGAGGTGATCGTCCCCAGCAACACCTACATCGCCACCTGGCTGGCGGTCAGCTACGCCGGGGCGACCCCTGTGCCGGTCGAGCCGGACCCGCGCACCTACAATCTCGACCCGGCGCGGATCGCGGCGGCGCTCACGCCGCGCACGAAGGTGCTCTTGCCGGTCCACCTCTACGGTCAACCCGCCGACATGGACCCGATCCTCGCGCTGGCGCGGGAGCATGGCCTGCGCGTCCTCGAAGACGCGGCGCAGGCGCACGGCGCGCGCTATAGCGGGCGGCAGATCGGCGCGCTCGGCGACGTGACGGCGTGGAGCTTCTATCCGGGCAAGAACCTGGGGGCGCTCGGCGATGCCGGGGCGATCACCACGGACGACGCCGAGATCGCCGACCGGGTGCGCGTGCTGCGGAATTACGGCTCGCGCGTGAAGTACGTCAACGAGGTCCAGGGCTACAACAGCCGCCTGGACGAGCTCCAGGCCGCCGCCTTGCGCGTGAAGCTCAGCCACCTCGCGGATTGGAACGCGCGCCGCGCGCGCATCGCCGCGCGCTACCGCGCCGAATTGGACGATCAGGGACTGACCCTGCCGCACGTCCCGGACGGGATCGACTCGGCGTGGCACGTCTTCCCCGTCCTCACGCCCGACCGCGCCGCCTTCCAGGCGCACCTCACGGCGGCGGGGATCGGCACGGTGATCCACTATCCGACCCCGCCGCATCGGCAGGCGGCCTACGCGGCGCTCGGGCTGCCGGAGGGGACATTCCCCCTCTCCGAGGCGATCCACCGCGAGATCATCAGCCTGCCGATCGGCCCGCACATGACCGATGAGCAGGTGGACGCCACCATCGCGGCGGTGCGCGACTTCGCGGCGCGCGGTTGAGTCACCCGGCCCTGCGACCGCCGGAGCCTTTCCGCTATACTGATCGCCCGGGTCGCCCTGCGGCCCGGGCTTCATCTTTGATAAAGGACAGTAGGTTGGCACGCGATAGCGGGGCTCGATGCGCGATCTCTCGGGACAAATAGCGAACCTCGCCCTGGTACTCCTCGTCTTCTATGCCGGTTCCGTCGTCGTCCACCTCGTCGCCCGGCGCGCGAATCTGCGGCCTTACGTCGTCGGGGCGCTCGCGCTCCTCAGCGGCTTCCTCGCCGTCTCCGGCCTCTCCACGCTGGTGCGGGCCGACGCGCTGCAACGGCAGGCGGCGGCGCTGCTGCTGGTCCTCGCCGCGCTGACGGCGCTCGCGCTCGTGCATCCGGTGCGCCTCTTCCTGGCCCGCTTCACGCCGCTCGAACCCGATTCGATCGTCGATCTCTTCGGCCTGGTCGCCCTGACCTGGGGGCTCACTATCGGCCTGCTCGCCCTCTTCACGGTCGATCTCGACGCGCTTCAGGACCAGATCCAGATCACCGTGACCAATTCACTGGTGAATGTCGTGATGTACGTCGGGATCGCGTTCGGGCTGGTGGGGCTGTGGATCGTGCGCGGCCCGCGCGAGGCGGCGCGGCGGCTCGGCCTGGTGCGCCCGACCTGGCGGCAGGCGGCGATCGCGGTGGCACTGGTCGCGCCGATGCTCCTTCTTTCGACCGGCATCGATGCGCTCGGTCGCCTCGTGCAGCCCGATCGCTACGCGCAGTTGGAGCGGGTGCTGAACGCGATGGGCAGCAATGTCACCAATCCGGCGATCGCGCTGCTTCTCGGCGTCTGCGCCGGGATCGGCGAGGAACTCCTCTTCCGGGGGGCGATCCAGCCACGGTTCGGGATCGTGCTGACGACGCTCTTCTTCGGGGTCGCGCACACGCAGTACGGCCCCTCGTTCGCCCTGCTCGGCGTCCTCTTCCTCGGCACGATCTTCGCCCTGGAGCGGAAATACATGAACACGACGACCGCGATCATCACGCATGTGCTCTACGATGCGATCGGGTTCTTCCTCAACACCATCAGCGGAGGCTCGTGATGATCGCGCCGCGTTTCGCCGGTGCGGCCCTGCGGTCGCTGGTCGCGCACTGGCGTGGCGGTGCCGCCGCGCCGCTCGTCCTCACCTGTTACGGCAAGCCCGACTGCTCCCTCTGCGACAAGGCGAAGGTGCCGGTCGGGCGGCTCGTGGCGTCGTCGGGCGGGCGGCTCGTCGCGGGGTGGGTCAACATCCTCGACGAGCCGCAGCTGGAAGCGCGCTGGGGCGAGCGGATCCCGGTGATCTGTGCCGGTGAGACGATCCTCGCCGAGGGGAAGGTGAGCGAACTGCGCCTGCGGCGGGCGCTCGATGCGCTGCCGGGCGCGGAGAGGGGCGGGCATGGCTGAGCCGACGAACCAAAATGAGCGGGAAGGGCCGCGCCGCCCGCGCCGCCCGGACGCCAAAGAGCGCGCTCGTCCCGCCACCCCGCCGCGCCCCGCGCAGGCCCGCCGCACCAGGGCGAGCGCGCCGAAGCGTCAGCCAGGCCACCGCCTGCACGTCATCTTCGCGGTCGTGGCGTTGGTCATCGTCGTGACGCTGATTTTCGGCTCTTTGCTGACGGTTTTCCCGCTCGGCTTCGGTGACACCGCGACCCCGACGCCGTTCGGCGGCGTGCCCGCGAGTTCGAACATCGTGCCGACCTACGAGGCGCGCGTCCGCGACAATCCGCAGGATGACGATGCGATGCTGGTCCTGGCGAACACCTTGCAGAATCAGGGGGACTATCCCGGCGCGATCGGCTGGTACGAGCGCGCGGTGGCGTTGCAGCCCGATCGAGTCGACTGGCGGCTCGCCTTCGGGCAGGCGCTCTATTCGTATGGTCAGCTCTTCGACGCCGAAGTCCAGTATCAGCGTGCGATCGCGATCGACCCGCAGAGCGCCGATGCGGAGTACGCGCTCGGTAATCTCTACGTACGCTGGAATCCGCCCCGTCTGGAGGAGGCGCGCATCCACCTCGCCCGTGCCAGCGAACTCCAACCGGAGGGCAGCACCGGTCGTGCCGCGCGCGCCGCGCTCGACCGCCTCGACGCGACGCCGACGGCGGCGACGCCGACGACGCCATGATGAGCGAGAAGGGGCGGAACAGGAGACACAGAGACACAGAGACGAAAGGGAGAGAAGGGGACGAATGACGGATGACAAATGACGGATAAGGACGAAGGGCGAAGGGCGAAGGACGGAGAGGCGGAGGCTGATGGGGCGGCGATGCCCGCGTCGGCGACCCCGCCACGATCGTCGCGGCGGTTGCTGCACCTGATCCAGCGCTACTATCCGTTCGTCGGTGGTTCGGAACTCTACTTCGCGGCCCTGTCGGAGCGCTTCGCGGCGCGCGGCGACGAGGTGACGGTGTATACTACCGACGCCTGGGATCTCGAACACTTCTGGGCGGCGGGGAAGCGGACGATCGACTGGGGCGACGAGGCGAGGCGACATAACGGAGTTGCGATCCGGCGCTTCGCGGTGCGCCGCCCGCCCCTCTGGTGGCTCGGCTATCCGGTCACGCGCCGGGCGATGACCCACCTCTCGCCGTTGCCGCTGCCCGGTAACGAGGCGATCCTGCGCGCGGCGGGGCACTTCTCGCCGTGGGTGCCGGGATTGGGGCGGGCGTTGCGCGACGACGCGGTGCGCTTCGATCTGGTCCATAGCGCCAATATCGCCCTCGAATCGCTGATCCTCGATGCGGAGGCGTATGCGCGGCGGCGCGATGTGCCGCTGGTGGTGACGCCCTTCGTCCACCTCGGGGAGGGGGGCGATCGGCGGGTACTGAAGTATTACTCGATGCGCCATCAGCTCGGGGCGTTGCGGCGCGCGGCGGCGACTATCGCGCAGACGCCGCGCGAGTATCGCTTCCTGCGCTCGTGCGGCGTGGACGAGGCGCGGCTCCATCTGGTCGGGGCGGGGGTGGATCCGGCGACGGTGACCGGCGGCGACGGCGCGGCCTTCCGTGCGCGCCACGGGATCGACGGGCCGATCGTCGCCTGTATCGGGGCGATGGCGCACGATAAGGGGACGCCGCACGCCGTGGCGGCGCTGCAACGTCTCTGGCGTGAGGGGAGCGATGCGACGCTCGTGCTGGCCGGTCCGGCGCTGGAACACTTCACACGTTTCCACGCGGCGTTGCCGGAGGCCGACCGCGCGCGCTGCCGCCTGCTCGGCTTCATCAGCGACGAGGAGAAGCGCGATCTCCTCGCCGCCGCCGCTGTCTTCGCCCTGCCATCGCGCACCGATTCATTCGGCATCGTCTACCTGGAGGCATGGTCCTGCGGCATCCCGGTGATCGGTGCGCGCGCGGGCGGCGTGCCGGATGTGATCGCCGACGGTGAGGATGGCCTGCTGGTGCCGTTCGGGGATGTGTCCGCGCTCGCCACGGCGCTGCGGACCCTCCTCACCGACCGCACCCTGGCTCGGACGCTCGGCGCGCGCGGGCGGGCGAAGGTGCTGGCGGGGCTGACCTGGGACCATGTCTTCGCGGCCTTCGCGCGGATCTACGACGACCTGCTCAGGGGTGATACGGCGAGCGGCGCGGGGGCTGTGGTACAGTCTGCGCCCACAGGGACCGCGGCGATGGGGACGGGAGAGCGGGCGCGATGAGTGTATTGGGCCGGGAGCGGCGACCCGCACCGGCGGAGATCGAGGCCACGTTGGCGGCGATCAAGCGACGGGTGCGCGCGCGGCAAGGGCTGGTGCCGGATGGTCCCGACGAGCCCCCCGCCGAGGCGCGCGGCGCGCTGACCGAGGCGATGGACGCCGCGCACATCTCGGCGCATACGCCGATCCTCTGGGATCTGCCGGTGGTGGGACGCGGGATCGCGCTGACGAAGCGGACCGTGCGCCTCCTGCTGCGCTGGTACATCAACCCGATCGTCGATCAGCAGAACGACTTCAACGCCGCGACCGTCCGCGCGCTGGCCGAACTCGCCGCCGAGAACGAGCGCCTGCGCCTCGCCCTCGAAGAACTGCGCGCGATGACCACCCCCCCGACCACCGAGGCCACCGATGCCAAGTGTTGATCTGGCGATGTGTGGGCTCACCCTTCTTCTCGCGATCTACTCGCCTACTCGCCCACTCGCCTACTGGACGCTACTCGCATGAACATCGCCATCTGCGCCTCACAAGTGCCATTCGTCCGTGGCGGGGCCGAGGTGCTGGTCGATGGTCTGGCGGAGGCGCTGATGGCGCACGGGCATCAGGTCGCGGTCGTCTCGCTCCCCTTTAAGTGGTATCCGAAAGAGCAATTGCTGCGCGGCGCGCTCGCCTGGCGGCTGCTCGACCTGACCGAGGCGAATGGCGTGCCGATCGATCTGGTGATCTGCACCAAGTACCCGACCTGGGCGGTGCGCCATCCGCGTAAGGTTGCCTGGGTGGTGCATCAGCACCGCCAGGCGTACGATTGGTACGGCACGCCGCTGAGCGACTTCGCCAACACGCCCGAGGATCGGGAGATCAGGCGGCGGATTCGGGCGATCGACGAGGCCGGACTCGGTGAGTGCAAGCGGCTGTATGGCATCTCGCGCAACATCACCGCGCGTTTGGAGCGCTTCAATCGGCTGCGCGCGGAGCCACTCTACCCGCCGATCCGCCTGCGCGGCCTCGGCCCGACCGCGACACCGATCACCGACGACGGGACGATCCTCTCGGTGTCGCGCCTCGATGCGGCAAAGCGGGTCGGGTTGCTGATCGAGGCGCTGGCCCGCACACGCACGCCGATCCACGCGACCATCGTCGGGAGTGGCCCGGACGAAGGGGCGTTGCGGCGTCTAGCCGAGGAGCGCGGGGTCGCCGGGCGGGTGACCTTCCTGGGCGCGGTGTCGGACGAAGGGGTGGTGGCGCGGTACAATGCCTGTCGCGCCGTCTTCTACGCCCCGGTCGATGAGGATTACGGCCTCGCCACGGTTGAGGCGTTCACCGCCGGCAAGCCGGTGCTGACCGCGACCGATTCCGGCGCGACGCGCGAGTTCGTGCGCGACGGCGAGAATGGCGCGGTGGTGGCCCCGGAACCGTCGGCGATCGCGGCGGTGCTCGATCGCTGGCATGGTGACGCGGCCTCGGCACAGCGCCTCGGCCTCGCGGGGCGCGCGGCGGTGGCGGGCATCAGCTGGGCACGGGTCGTGGCGACGCTGACGGGGCAGTAGGTAGTGGGCGAGTGGGCGAGAAAGTACGAACGACGAGGTACGAAGCCTTCTGGTAGTTGATCGGCGAGGCTAGCTGATTGGGCGGGTGTGGGCGAACAGCGCGACGTGGATAAGGGCGTAGGAGGGGCGGTGCCGGTCGAAGCGACCGCCGCGTCGCTGCGTGCTGCTGTGCGTCAGGTATCCGTCGCCCCGCCGCCGCGCGTCGCCTGCTTCACGCCGCTAAGTCCGGTGGCGTCCGGGATCTCCTATTATAGCGAGGATTTGCTGCCGACCCTGGCGCGCGCGCTCGAGCTGACCGTGGTGGTCGATGGCTATACGCCCACGCACGCGGCAGCGCTCACGGCGGCGGGCGTGGCGCTCCTCCCCGCGCGCGACTACGACCGCACGGCGCGCGCCCGACCCTTTGCGGCGGCGATCTATCAGCTCGGCAATAGCCCAGCCCATGCCTATATGTACGCGCGGGCGCTCCGCGAGCCGGGCGTGGTCGTCCTCCACGATGTGGTGCTGCACCACCTGCGGCTCTGGATGGCTTTCAATGGCGGGCGGGCGCAGCGGCAGGCGTACATCGAGGAGTTGCGCGCGCTCTACGGTGCGGCGGGCGAAGATCTGGCGCGCGAGGTGCTGCGCGGCAAGACCCCGGCGACCCTCTTCGATTACCCGCTCGTCGAGCCGATCCTCGCCGCCGCGCCCGCGATCATCGTCCATAACGCGGCGAGCGCCGCGCGGCTGGCGAGGTTGCGGCCCGGCAGCAATGTACGGATCGTGCCGATGGGCGTGCCGTTGCCGGAGTTGCCGGATCGCGCGGCGGCGCGCGCGCGGCTCGGCAGCGCCCCGGATGCCTTTTTGGTTGTCTCGCACGGCCATGTGAACCCCTACAAGCGCCTTGATGTCGCCCTGCGCGCGTTCCGGCGGCTGGCGACGGAGCGCCCCGACGCGCGGTTCGTGATCGCCGGGAGCGAGGCACCGGGCCTCGGCGCGACCCTGGAGCGGCAGATCGGCTTCCTCGGCCTCGGTGGTCGCGTGCGGCGGCTCGGCTTCGTGACGCCGGAAACGGTCAACGATCTGCTGGCCGCAGCAGACTGTTGCATCAATCTGCGCCACCCTTCCGCCGGGGAGACCTCGGCGAGTCTGTTGCGGATCATGGGGGCGGGGCTACCGGTGATCGTCAGCGACGCCGGTTCGTTCAGCGAGGTGCCGTCCGGCTGCGTGATCAAGGTTCCGGTCGGGCGGATCGAGGAGCCGTTGCTGGCCGAGTACCTGATCGCCCTGGCGCGTGACGGCGCGTTGCGCGCGGGACTCGGCGCGGCGGCGCGGGCATTCGTCGCGGGGGAGCACAGCGTGGAACGCGCCGCGACCGGTTATCTGGACGTGCTGGCACCGCTCGTCGGGCGTCCGCTCGCGTTGCCGGACGCTGCGGCGGCGGTCGCGCCACCCGTTGCTACGCCTGTTGCCCCGGCGGATGCTGAACGTGCGCCGCGCAACCAGCGCCCGGCGGCGGACGTTGCAGAGGATGGCCCGCCACCGCCCGACCCGCTGCTCGATGGCGTCGCCGACGCGCTGGCCGAGTTGCGCCTGGCGGGGCATGAGCCGATGGTGCGCGGGGTCGCGCGCGATGTGGCGGCGCTCGGCCTAGGGGCGGTAGCGCCGCCGCGCCCGGCGTCGCGACGCGGTTGGTCACGATGGAGAAGGTGGGGAAGATGAGCGAAACCCTCGACAGGATGCCCATAACCGCCGCATCGACCGCGCCCGAGAGCGAAGTGGACACGGTGGCGATCCGCACGCCCTATCGCCTGAGCGTGATCATGCCCGCCTACAACGAGGGGGCTTCGATCACGGGGGTGCTGGCGAAGGTTGGGGCACAGCTGCCCGACGCCGAGTTGATCGTGGTGGACGATGGTTCCGCCGATAACACCGCCGATCTCGCCGAGGGTGCGGGCGCGACGGTGATCCGCCAGCCGTACAACAAGGGCAATGGCGCGGCGGTGAAGGCCGGGATCCGTGCCGCGCGCGGCGATGTCGTCCTGCTGCTGGATGCGGACGGGCAGCACGATCCCGCCGATCTCCCGCACATTCTCGAACCGATCGGAGCCTACGATCTGGTCGTCGCCGCCCGGACGCGCGCCTCGAACGCGACCTGGACGCGCGGTTGGGGGAACGCGGCGCTCAACTCTTTCGCGTCATACCTCACCGGGATGGAGGTGCTGGACCTGACCTCGGGCTTCCGCGCGATGAAGCGCGACCGGATCATGGAATTCGTCCACCTCCTGCCGAACCGTTATTCATACCCGACGACGAGCACGATGGCCTTCATCAAGGCCGGCTACAGCGTGAAGTTCGTGCCGATCGCCGCGCAACAGCGGATCGGCGGGGCGAGCGGGCAGAGGTTGCTGCGGAATGGCATCGTCTTCGTCACGATTATCCTGCGGATGATGACCCTCTTCAGCCCGTTGAAGGTCTTCAGCCCGATCAGCGCATTCCTCTTCGTGGTCGGCGCGGCCTATGGCCTCTACACTATCGTCAGGCAGGTACATATCACCAACACGACTGTCTTGCTGATCGTGACCGCCCTCCTGATCTTCCTGCAAGGCTTGATCTCCGAGCAGATCGCCGCGTATCGTTTCGAGCGTCGAGAGTGAAGACCGGACAGGGAAGGGTGGCCTGATGCGCGCGAACGAGCCGGACGTGCTGCCGGTGCAAAAAGACGCGCCGCCAGGGGGCTTCGTCTCCTGGTTGAAGCGCTGGGGTCCGCGCATCCTGGGCATCTCGCTCTTCGCGTTCGTCCTGTGGAAGGTCGGCGTGGGGCAGGCCTGGGCGGCGCTGCGCGAGGCCGATCCCTGGCCGCTGCTCCCGGCGTTCCTGGCGACGATCCCGTTCATCGCGGTGAAGGCGTGGCGCTGGTCCGGGCTGGCGATGGGCCTGGGGACACCCCGGATCGGGCCGGGCGAAGCGCTGCGCCTCTACGCGATCGGTATCTGGTGGGGGCAGGCGACCCCTGGTCAGGCCGGCGACTTCGTCAAGGCGTGGTATCTGCGCCGTCAGGGGGCCGCGCTAGCCCCGGCGCTGACCAGCTGCATCCTCGACCGACTCTTCGATTTCGTCGCGCTCTTCGCGCTCGGCGGTCTGGCCCTCTTCGCCTATGCCGGTGGCGGGCAAAGCGTGATCCTGGTCGTCATCCTCTTCGCCCTCGTCTGCTTCATGCTCGCGGCGGTGGTGACCGAGCGTTGGCGGACGCCGCTCCTCGCGTTCCTGGCACGCCTGACGCCGCGCCCGATCCGCGAACGCCTCGCGGGGATCGAGCTGTTGCGGTCGCTGACGGAGTTGCAACTCGACGCGCGCCAGCTCCTGCCCGCGCTCGCCTGGACCGCCGCCTCCTGGATCGTCAGCATAGGGCGCGTCTGGCTTTGCTTCATCGCGCTCGGCGTCCATCTGCCGCTCGCCGATTTCATGATCGTGGTGCTGCTCCAGACGTTGGCCGGGTTGATCTCGGTCGGCGGGGTTGGCACGCGCGACGCGGTCCTGGTCGCCTTCCTCGCGCCTTATGGCTACGACGGTGGGCAGGCGGTGGCGATCTCCTTCCTCATCCTGGGGCTCAACTTCGCCAACATCATCCCCGGCTTCCTCCTCTGGCTCCGCGATCCGGTCCCGCGCGCCGAGCCGGATGCGCTCGAAGGGGCGGGCCGTCCGGGGATTATCGCGCGCGCGGCGAGCGAGTGATGCGCGCTGCCGTGAGCGGGGCGGAGGCCGGACGCTGGGCGCGGCTGCGTGCCAGCGCCCTCACCGATTGGGCGGCGGCGGCGCTGTTCGTCGCCGTGATCCTCCTTGCCGGGCTGCTCCGCGCCGCGACGATCTGGCCGCAGTCGGTCGGCCTCGACGAGTCGCCGTATGACGACGAAGGGGTTTATGCGGCGGCGGCGCAGTTAATCGTGGAGGGCAGGCAGCCCTATCGCGATTTCTACTTCGCGCACCCGCCCCTCGGCCCGATGCTCCTCGCGCCCGCCACCGCCTACCACTTCACGAACTGGGGCAGTCCGACCAGTTTCATGATGCTGCGCTACGCGGCGCTCCTCTATGCCACCCTCACCGTCGGCATCGTCTTCCTGATCGGCTGGCGTCTGTGGGGCGTCGTCGGCGGTGGCGTCGGCGGTGTGCTACTGGCGCTCGATCCCGGCTCGGTCTTCTGGGTCGGGCGGCACATCCTGTTGGAGGGGCCATACCTCTTCCTCACCGCGCTCGCCGTGCTGGCCTACGTGCTGGCGCGCGAGTGGCAACGCCCGCCACCGACGTTGCTCTTCTTCGCCGGGTTCTTCGGTGCCGCCGCCGGTGGGGTGAAGTTGCAGGGCGCGCTGGTGCTGGTGGCCTTCGCGCTCGATCTGCTGATCCGCCGCCGCCCGGGCCTGTTGCTGCCGCTCATCAGCGGTGTCATCGTCCTGGTGCTGCCGCTCGTCGGCTATCTCTTCTGGCTGCGTGGGGCGGATCCGCTCGGCCAATTCGTCTGGATGCAACTCCTGCGCCCCGCCGATGGCCTGCGCGATCGCGGCGCGCGCCTGACACAGCTGCGCGATGCCGCGCCGCTCCTCCTCCTGGCCGGTCTCCTCGCCGCGCTGGCCCTCCCGCTGCTCGGCGCACCGGCGCGGATGCAGCGCCGCCGCGCGCAGCGTGACGCCGCCACCCCCGCCCTGCGCCGACTCCCTCTCGATGCCTTCGAAGGGGATCTGCGCGAGAGCGAACCGGGCGGCCCTGGACGCGCCCAGCCGACCCTGGCGGCGGTGGGGGCGACCTCGTTGTCCGCGCCCGCGACGCCCACGGCGGGCTGGACGGTGTTGCTCCCCTGGACGCTGCTCGTCGCGCTCGGCCTGCTCGGCGCGCGCTCCTATTACGCCCATTACGGCGTGGCCCTGGCGCTGCCCCTGTCCTTGCTCGCCGGGGTCTTGCCGCTGGCGATCGTGCGTGCCCTGTGCGCGGGCTGGTTTGCGCGTGGCTACGGCGTTGCCCTCGCGGTGGCGGGGGTGGCGCTCTGCCTCTGGCTTGCCCCGGCAGCGTGGCGCAGCGATCGCGTCGCCGAGCCGGATCGCCTCTATACGATCCTGGGGCGTTATGCGGGGGACGCGGTCGGCCCGACCGGATCGGTCTTCGCGCTCGACGCGCAGATCCCCTATCGGGCGGCGCGACGACCGGCGCGCGAGGATGGGAATCGCTTCATCGTGGACGGCTATGGCACCCTGATCTATGAAGGGCTTGGCATCAGGTCGCTCTCGCTGGGTGAGCGCTTCGCGCGGCTGCGCGTCGCCCCGGCCACCGATCCGTACCAGATCATCTGGCGACCGGCGGTGCAGGCGACGTTGCGCGCGAGCATGGCGCGCAGCGATCTGATCGTCATCGACAACAAATCCGACGGTCGGCTGACCGATGAAACGCGCGGATGGCTGGCCGCGAATGCCAGCCTGGTGGAACGTCAGGAGCGCTATGTCATCTACCGAATCCGCCGCTGAGACGCGCGTGGGGGTGGGGTGGCGGCGTCGGCTCGGCATGACCACGGTCGCCGCGTGCGCCCTCCCCTTGCTCGTCTTCCTCGTCTACGCTGTCAGCACGCCGGGTTTGCCGCGTGGCGCGAGCGCGGGAGTGTATATCACCGCCGCCAACTTGATCGAGCACGGGCGCTTCACGGTCGATGGGTATCTCGACGCGCTCCTGCCTGCGGCGCACGCTACGGGCGTGCCGTTGCCCGGTGTCGCCTACGCCGCCGGACACTACTACCAGAGTACCCCGCCCGGCCTCGCGCTGGTGGCCGCGCCCTTCTATGCGCTCGGGGCCGCGCTCGCGCCGCTGCTCGGCCCGGAGGCACCGGCCTTCTTCGTGGTGTTACTCGGTCCGCTGCTCGGCGCGCTGGCAGCGGCCTTGCTCTGGCGTGCCGTCGCTGGTGGCCTCGCGGAGGGGCACGTCCGCCGCTTCGCCCCGCTCGCGGTGCTCGGCGGCATGGCACTGCTCTTCCCGCTCCGCGCGGGGCCGACTCCCGGTCTCGCGGTCGCGGCTCTCGCGCTCGGCAGCGTCCTGGCGTTGCGGCATGCGATGGTGGCGGGGCGCTTGGGGGCGGCGTTCGGCGCGGGACTGTTGCTCGGCGTGTGCGCCCTGCTCGATTACCTCGTCGGGGCCGTCGCGCTGCTCGCCCTCGTTGTATTGCTCGCCCTGGCGCTGGTGCGCTGGCACCGACCGTGGCGGGCCTTGTCGCTCGCCGCTGGTGGCGCGCTCGGCTTCGCGATCCTGGCGGCGTGGCAGACCCTCGCCTTCGGCTACCCCTGGCGGCTGGCCTTCCGGTCGGCGGCTGACCCGGCGGCGCGTGGTCTTCATGGTTTGGTGACGGTGTCGAGTCTCGGCGTGCTGCTGCTCGGCCTTGGCGCGTTCGCGTTCGCCTGGGGCTGCGGCGTGGTGTTGCGGCGCGCGCGCGTGGCCCTGCTCGGCGGCGGGGTGCTCATGGTGCTTGTCGGTGTCGCGTTGAACTGGTTCGCGGGTAGTGGCGCGGTGGCGCTGCCGATTCGGTGGTGGACCCCTGCGGCGGCGCTGACGCTCGCGATCGTCCTGGTCCTGTTGCTCGTGGCGCTGGTCATCGGCGGGCGCGGCCTGCGCCCGCAGCCGCGCGTGGTCTTGCCGCTCCTCCTGGCGTGCGCGCTCGCCTTGCCCCTGTCGCTGCTACCGAATCGGGCGGTGATGGCGCGTGTCGTTGCGGTCGTCGCCGAGCCGACCTCGGCGACGAACTACGCCGCGCCGTTCGCGCTCGCCACGACCGGCGGCGCGCGCCCGCTCTGGACCTTCGAGCGCGGCAAGGGCGAGGCGACGACGACCGCGCTGCGCCTGGAACCGGGCGCGGTGGCGGTCGGGCCGTGGCTCGATGTGCGACCGGGCGAGGCGTATGCCCTCCGTCTCACTGGTGAAGGGCGGTTACGCGCGACCTTCGATTGGGAGGATGTGACTCGTGCGAGCCTCACCACGCAGAGCGCCCTGTTCGACCCGGCGAGTGGCACGCGGGCTACTTTCGCCGCGCCGCCCGGCGCGGCGGGCTTACGGCTGCGGCTCGAACCGGTGGGTGGTGTGGCGACGGCGCGCGATCCGCAACTGACGCTGGCGGCGGGGGTGCGGGTCGAGCCGTTCCCGGATGGGCGACGAGCCGCGCTGGCGTTCAGCTTTGATTGGGAATCGGCGATGGGTGGCCTGATCCACACGCGCAGCGATAATACCGGTGAGGCCGGTGGCGTCAGCCTTGGGAGCGATGGCGGGCCGTCGGTGTCCGACGCGGAAGACAAAGGACAGCGGATGCGTGATGGCGCGCAATTCCTGGCCGATCTCTTCGCGCAATATGGGATCAAGGCGACTTTTTACGCGACCGGCTACGATCTGCTCGATGGGAACCCCGCCTGCCAGAAGTTCAATGGCGATCCGATCTACCGCAACGCCGACACCGCCCGCGGCTGGGGGAGCGATTGGTGGCGCACGCACCCCTGGTATGAGAACGACCCCTGCACGACCGAGGCGCAGTCCCCGGCGTGGTATTTCGCCTCGGAGACGCGCGCGCTGGCGGCGGCGGGGCACGAGATCTCGTCGCACACGTTCGGCCACCTCTACGTGCGCGGCGTCACCCCCGACCAGCTCGCCGCCGATCTCGCCCTCTGGCAGCGCACGGCGACGGCGCTGGGCCTCCCCGCCGCCCGCTCGTTCGCCTTCCCCTGGACGAGCAGCAACAGCCTCGACGCCCCCTTCTGGGCGGTCTTCGAGCGGGTCGGCATGACGATCCTCACGCGGCTCTACCAGACGAAGGAGCAGCCGTTGCGCCATCCCTACGAGCTCGACCGGATCGCCGGTGACCTGAATCTGCTCGCCTTCCCCGATTTCTATCTCGCCTCGAACGCGGAGGCCGAGAACGAGGCGTTGGCGCGGATCGACGTCACCGTGGCGGTGCGCGGGTATCACAGCCTCTGGGATCACCCGAACGAGAGCCTGGAGCAGCGCGGTCAGGAGGTCTGGACGCGGGTGATCACCTACGCCGCCGCGCAGCGCGATCGGGGGCTCTGGATCGCGCCGGTCACGGAGATCGCCACCTACAGCACCGCGACGCGCACCGTCGATCTGGTCGCGCTGCCGCTGGCCGGGGGGACACAACTCGGCGTGACGAACGGGACCGGGCGTGCCCTCGATGGCCTCACCGTCGGCCTGGCGGGGCCGGGCGCGACGATCGGGGCGGGCGTACAGGTGCTCGGGCCGGGTCAGGTCTCGTTCCCGACGCTGGCGGCGGGCGCGCAGGCGTCCGCGACGGTCCGCCGATGAGGCGCGCGGGGGTGGTGCAGGAAGCGCACGGTATGGGAGACGAGGCGGCGCGGGAGGCGCACGGCACGGGAGGCGAGGGTGGGTGGGGCGGTCGGTTCGTCCGCGCGCTGCCCGCCCTGCTAGTCGCGGCGATCACCCTCGTCGTGCTGATCCACGCCGCGCCGACCATCTTGTCCTTCTGGGCGGCGATGCTCCGCTGGCCCTACCCGATGCAAGGCTCGGAGAGCCTGCTGGTCTGGGAGGCGAGCAAGCTGGCACATGGCGAGAGCATCTACGTCGCCAACGGACCGGAGCGTCACGGCTTCGTCTCCGGGCCATACACGCCGCTCTACTTCGCGGCGGTCGCGGCGACGTTGCGGCTCTCCGATACGGCCTACACCGGCGGGCGCTTGATCGCCCTCGGCGCGTGGCTGACCCTGCTGGCGACGATCGGGGCGCTGATCTGGCAGGCCGCGCCGCGCCGCGCCGGGGTGTTGGGCGCGCTCGTGGGCATGGCCGGGCTGGCGACCTTCACGCCGGGGATCATCTGGGCGGTGCGCGTGAAGCCGACGATCCCGGCGCTGGCGCTGGCGGTGATCGGGCTGCTGATCGTGCAGCGATCGTGGCGCTCGCCGCGCAGAGCCTATCTCTGGGCGCTCGTCCCGTTCATTGCCGCGTACTTCACCAAGCAGACAAGCCTCGCCGCGCCCCTCGCCGCGACCCTCTTCCTCCTCTGCTGGGCGGGCTGGCGTCCCGCCCTCCGCTTCGTACTCGTCGGGGCGCTCGGCGGGCTGCTGCCCTTCGCCGCGCTGACCGTGCTCACGGGCGGGGAGTTCTTCCGGCACATCGTGGCCGACCGACGGCTGCGTTGGGAGGCGCAACTCGTCCTCAACTTCGGCGCGCTCTTCCTGCGCGACTTCTGGCCGACCCTGGCGGCGGCGATCGTCGGCGCGCTGGCGCTCGTCTGGCTGCGCCGCGCCAGCATCGCCCCGTTCTACCTCGCCTGCGCGCTCGCCTTTGTCGCGACGATCGGCGTCGAGGGGGCCGACCACGATCACCTGATCGAACTGGCGGCGGCGAGCGCCCTGGCCGTCGGCAGCGCGCTCGCCGTGGCCCTTGATGGGTCGCGGCGGGCGTCGCTCGTCGTGTGGCCGCTCGCGGCGCTGCTAGCGGCGCAGCTCGTCACCGGCTGGACCCCGGATAAGTGGTACGCGCAGGAGTTAGCCGACCCCACGCCGCAGACCCGCCGTCAACTCGACCTGATCGTGACCAACATCCGCAACACCCCCGGCGCGGTCCTCTCCGAGGAGATCGGGTTGAACATCCTGGCCGGGAAAGGGGTGCCGTACGACGATCCGCAGGCGATGGCGGCGCTCGCGCGGGCGGGGCGCTGGGATCAGCGGCAGTTGCTCGACGATCTACGGGCGCGACGCTTCGCCCTGGTGATCCTCCCGGTGAACCCGCGCGATGCCATCTGGACGCCGGAAGTCCTGGCGGCGATCCATGAGAACTACGATCTGAAGTTCCGCGACGTGTGGTTCACTTACGAGGCGAAGCCGCGCTGATCGGGATCCTTCCGAGCGTTTGTGCTATCGCGTCGCCGTGTGCGGGAACGGCGAAAGAAGCCATAGAGCAACGGTTCGAGCGAATTCCCCATGAGGTGCGGCGGCGAGCGGACGCGGCGGCGCGGCGGGGAACCCCCCGCCGCGCCGCCCCATCATCCGCCGACGCTCGCGATCCCCCCGCATCGTCTCAGGGGCGGAGGACGATCTTGCCGTGCGTGTGGTGTCCCTCCAGCTCCTGATAGGCGTCGCGCACGTCGTCCAACGGATAGACCTTCGCGATCGGGACGACAAGACGACCCCGCGCGATCAGGTCGGCAAGTTCGGCCAGCACCGTCGCGCTCGCCGCCGTGCTGCCCCCCTCGGCCTTGACACCGTATCGCTCGACGGCGGCGAAGTTGATGATCGTGTCGATCCGCTCCGGCGACACGCCGAGGTCGAGCGCGAGCTGGACATAGTCGTCGCCGAAGGTATCGATGAAGGCGTCGATCGGCCCGTTCGCTGCGGCGCGGATGCGCTCGGCGGCACCCTCGCCGTAGACGACGGGGATCGCGCCGTGGGCGGCGAGCCACTCGTGATTCGCCTCGCTCGCTAGCCCGATCACCGTGGCCCCGGCGTCGCGCGCCAGCTGCACCGCAAGCGTGCCGACCCCGCCCGCCGCACCGGCGACCACGACGGTGTCGCCCTTGCCGACGGCGACGGCGCGGACCGCCGCGTAGGCCGTCGTACCCGCGACGAAGAGTGCGCCGGCCATCTCCCAGGGGACGTTCGCCGGGCGGGGCGTCAGTTGCTCTGCTGGTACGGCCACAAACTCGGCCTGGCTCGCGCGATCATTGGTGAAACCGAGCACCTCATCGCCGACCGCGATTCCGCTCACCCCGGCACCGACCTCCGCCACGACCCCGGCGAGATCGCTGCCCTGCCCGGAGGGGAAGCTAGCCGGATACTGCTCCTTCAGCGCGCCCGAGCGAATCGCCGCCTCGCCCGGGTTGATCCCGGCGGCCTTCACCGCCACGTGCACCTGCCCCGGTCCGGGGACCGGCTGCGACACCTCCACAACCTCCAGCACGTCGATATCGCCGTACTCGCTGAACCTGACCGCGCGTGGCATAGTATGACTTCCTTCGCTATCCGGGTGTCGCTGAGAACGATCCTGTCGCTGGTGCTCCCGGACCCCTGGCGCGGCGGCGATCGCGCCAGCGCACGATTGCCCCACCCGCGCTCGCGCTTGCAAGAAGCGGGCCGCGACGGACGTGAGCACAGTTCGGGAGGACGCGCCGGAACAGCGTATGGCACGGGTGAAAGCGCCGGGAGGTGCGCCGCCGAACCCCTGGCGGCGACCGTCGCGCTCAGCCGTGGCGACCGAATTGCCGTTCGAGGGTGCCGAGTTCGACCTGGAGCATCGTGGGGCGACCGTGGGCGCAGGTGCGCGGCAGGGTGGTCCGTTCGAGCTGGCCGATCAGCGCGCGCATCTCCTCCATCGTCAGCGGCTGATTGGCGCGGATCGCGCTGTGGCAGGCGGTCGTCCCGGCGAGGCGTTCGAGCCAGCTCAGGCCCTGTCCCCCTTGCGCGGCTTCTTCGAGGATCGCGACGATCGTCTCGCCGAGATTGCGCGTGCGCGGCGCGGCGAGCGGGGCCGGGACCGCGCGCACCGCCCAGGCGCGCGCGCCGAACGGTTCGAGCGCGAAGCCGAGCGCCGCCAGATCGGCGGCGGCGGCCTCGATCGCCTCGATCTGTGGCGGGGTGAGATCGAGGAGCAGCGGCTCCAGCAGGAGTTGGCTATCGGGCGTGGTGTGCTCGGCCCCGGCCAGGAGCTGATCGAGCAGGATCCGCTCGTGCGCGGCGTGCTGATCGATCAGGAAGATCCCTTCCGGCCCCTCGGCGATGATGTAGGAGGCTCCGACCTGACCGAGCACCCGCAGCGGCGGGAGCTTGCCGATCGGGCGCTCCGGCGTGGGGCGCGGCATGGCGGGCGCGGGCGGTGGTTGGGGCAGGCGGGCCAGGGCCGTCGCAGGCAGTCCATCGCGCTCCGGCATCGGCGCGATCGCGATGCGTTCGGCCCCCTCGGCGTGCGAGGTCGGGAAGGGGTTGGTGGTGCCGGTCGCGGGGTCCGGCCAGCGGAGGTTCTGCCCGGCGGCGAAGCGCCCCTGGATCGCGGGCTCATCGTAGACGGGGCTGGTCAGGGTGAAGTCGGGGATCGCCGTGCGGCCATGTTCCAGGATGGCGGCGCGCGTGGCGCGGCTGAGCGCGCGGCAGATGGCGCGCTCGTCGAAGAAGCGCACCTCGCTTTTGGTCGGGTGGACGTTGACATCGACCAGTTCCGGCGGCAGGGCGATGTCCACGATCGCCAGCGGGTGTCGCCCGATCATCAGCAGGCTGTGGTACGCCTCTTCCAGCGCGAAGCCGAGCGCCCGGTTCTGGATCCAGCGCCCGTTGATGAAGAGTAGAATCCCCTGGCGGTGGGCGCGGTTGAGGGCGGGCGCGCTGACGTAGCCGCTGACGCGCACATCCGGCACCTCCGCGACCTCGGGATCGAGCGGCAGCATTTGCGCCGCGACCTCCGCGCCGTGGACGCCGACGATCGTGTTCAGGCGGTCCCCGGCCCCGTCGGTCGCCAGCGTCCTGCGCCCATCGATGCTCAACTCGAAGCGGACGTCGGGGCGTGCGAGGGCGTAGGCGGTGACGATCCGGTTGATCACCCCGTGCTCCGTCGCCGCCGCGCGCAGGAACTTGAGGCGAGCCGGGACGTTAACGAACAATTCGCGCACGCTGATGGTGGTGCCGGGCGGGGCCGCGAGGGCGCGGGGTGTGCTCCGCCCGGCACCATGCCCGACGATCTCGTAGCCGCTCGGCGCGTCCGGGGGGCGGCTGACGACCGTGACCTGCGCCACCGCCGCGAGCGAGCCGAGCGCCTCGCCGCGAAAGCCGAGGGTGGTGATGCTCGCCAACTCGTCCGCCGAGCGGAGCTTGCTGGTGGCGTGCTGTTGCAGGGCGAGGAGCAATTCATCGCGCGGGATGCCCCCGCCATCGTCGCTAACCTTGAGGAGATCGCGGCCACCGGCGCGTACCTCGATCGCGATCCGGCGCGCGCCCGCGTCGAGCGCATTCTCCAGCAATTCCTTGACGGCGGAGGCGGGACGCTCCACCACCTCGCCGGCGGCGATCTGCCCGACGAGATCGGGGGGGAGGAGGGTGATCGGCATCGCGTGGCCTGTCTCTTCCATCGTGAGGTATCGTGAAGTACGTACAGCTCTCGATCGTAGTGTAGCATACGCGCCACGGCCCTGGCGGCGCGGGGCCGGGCGTGCGGTGCGCGTAAAATTTGGCATAATGCGCGGTGGGCGTCGGGTCGTACCCGACGCCCTTCATTGGAGAGACGGCCGCGCCGCGCCGCGGGGGAACGGCGCATGGCGTCGCCCGCCGGGTTTGTGGCGCGGGTGTATGCTGCGGGGAGTCACTATGGCCGACGCTGTTGTGAACGATGGGACGCTGACACGGCTGCGCGCCAACGCCGCGCGCGCCGGGATCACCCTGAACGATGACGATGTGGCGCTGATCGTCGCCGGGCCGTTCCTGGGCAACGTCGATGCTTTCGCCGCCCTGGTCGCCCAGACGCCGCCCGATACCCTCCCGGACGATCTGAAGGATTGGGCCGACCTCAGCGCGCCCGATACGATCGCCGCGCTCGGCGTGCCCGCCGCGCCGGAAGGTGACGGCGGCGATCCGCGCGACCCGTTCGCGCCGCTGCACGTCGTGGCGGCGGCGGTCGCGGCGGGGACGATCGCGCCGACCGAACTGACCGAACTGATGCTGGCGCGGATCGCCGAGTACGATCCGGCGCTGAACGCCTACCAACTCGTCCTGGCCGACGAGGCGCGCGCGGCGGCACGGGAGGCGGACGCGGCGATCGCGGCGGGGCGCTATCGCGGCCCCTTCCACGGCGTGCCCTTCGCGATCAAGGATCTGCTGGCGACCGCCGGGATCCCCACGACGGCGGGGTCGAAGATCCTGGCCGACTGGATCCCCACCGAGGACGCGACGGCGGTGCGACGTTTAAAAGAAGCGGGCGCGATCCTGATCGGCAAGACGCGGATGAGCGAGTTCGCCTACAGCCCCTCCTCGCTGAACGTCCATTACGGTGCCACGCACAACCCCTGGAACCTGGAGCGCGACACCGGCGGGTCGAGCAGCGGCTCGGCGGCGGCGGTCGCGGCGGGGTTGGCATACGGCGCGCTCGGCTCGGATACCGGCTGCTCGATCCGCACCCCCAGCGCCCTCTGCGGGATCGTCGGCCTCAAGCCGACCTTCGGGCGCGTCAGTCTGGCCGGGGCGGTCACCCTTTCCTGGTCGCTCGATCACCTCGGCCCGATGACGCGCTCCGTGCGCGACGCCGCGCTCGTCCTCAATCTCCTGGCCGGGCATGATCCCGCCGACCGGCGCACGCGACGCGGCCCGGTGCCCGACTTCACGCGCGACCTCGATGCCCCGGCGACCATGCACGGCCTGCGGATCGGCGCGATCCGCGACGACGGCTCGCCGCTCGGTGCGCCCGGTGCGGAGGCGGTCGCGGCGTGGGAGGCGGGGCTGCGCGCCCTGGCCGCTGCGGGGGCGGAAATCGTCGACATTGCGCTGCCGGAGTTGGAGGCGTTGCGCGTCGTCGGCTCGCCGATGATCGGCATGGAGGCGACGGCGTATCACGAACGATCGTTGCGCGAGCGTCCGCTCGATCTCGGGGCGTTCCCGCGCTATCGCCTGCTCGTCTCCTACGCCTATGGCCCGAACGACTACGTGCGGGCGCAGCAGACGCGCGCAGTGCTGCGGGCGCGCTGCGATCAGCTGTGGGAGCGGTTCGATCTCCTCTCGTCCCCGGCGCTCGCCTATGGGGCACCCGCGCTCGGCGACCCGAGCAGCAACACCCGCTACTCACACCCCTTCAACTGCCTCGGCTGGCCCGCGATCGTCGTCCCCTCCGGCCTGACGGCGGACGGGTTGCCGCTGGCGACACAGATCATCGGGCGTCCGTGGGACGAATTGCGTGTCCTGCACGCGGGGCGGGTGGTCGAGCGGGACGGGCCGTGGCGGGGGCGGCACCCGGCGGGGTACTGACCGGGGTAGGGGACGAAACAGGAGGAGCGGGCGCGTAGAGTACGGGGGAGAGAAGAACGATTCGATAGGAGGCAGTGCTGATACCGACGGTACGCCCGGGGGTAAGCTGTCGCTTGTCAGTACCCCAAAATATCTATTCTCCCGTTCTCTGTGTCTCTGAGGCCCACGTTCCTTCGTCCCCCCTCTCCCCCCGTGTTCTGCGCGCCCGGTACGCTTGCGGGCTCTGTGTCTCTGTGCCTCCTGTTCCGTCTTGCCCACTCGGGCCGCGCCAATAGAGTCCGCCTCGGTCGCTCACTGTCGTTCGTGGTTGTGGCGTCGCCGCACCCCGTGACGAGACGAAAGCCCACCATACCGATCACCATCTACTACGCTATAGACGCGCGTTGTGACACCGGCATACTGTTCGAGAATTACCCGAGAGGCGGGTTATCCGCCTGGCGCTGTCGGCGCATCCTGCCCGCACGATGCGCGGTTGTCCCGCTCTGCCGCTCGGTGGTGTTCCGATAGCGGGTAGTAGCTGGCTGTCCAGGTGTCTCCGGCGCGAGAAAGGATTGTGGATGCGCGGTGGTTCGAGCCCTTCCCCTTCACCCTCATGCCGCCACCGATCTGAATCAGGCTTGCGGATGGCCCTCGCTGTGGCATGGTCGGGGTGGCGCGTCGGGGCGAGTCGGCTCAGCGCGCGAGGAGGGCGCGCGCTGCGGTCAGGGTGTTGCGCATCAGCATCATGTTGGTGACCGGGCCGGTGCCGCCGGGGACCGGGGTGATCGCCCCGGCCACCCGCGCCGCCGAGGCGAAGTCCACGTCCCCCACCATCTTGCCGCCCGCCGAATCGGGGAAGTTGATCCCGAAGTCGATGACCGTCGCGCCCGGCTTCAGCATCGCCCCGGTGACGATCCCCGCCCGCCCGGTGGCGGTGACGACGATGTCGGCCTGGCGGACGAGGGCGGCGAGATCCCGCGTGTGGCTGTGGCAGATCGTGACGGTCGCGTCGGCGGCGAGGAGGAGGAGCGCCATCGGCTTGCCGACGATCCCGCTGCGCCCGACGACGACCGCGTGCTGCCCAGCGATCGGGATCGCGTGGCGGCGCAGGATCTCCATGCCACCGGACGGGGTGTTGGGCGCGAAGGTCGGTTGTCCGAGGGCGAGGCGTCCGGCATTCGTCGGGGTGATGCCGTCGATATCCTTGGCCGGATCGAGGGTGTCGGCGATCGCGCCGAGCGGCAGGCCCGGCGGTAAGGGCAGGGTGGCGAGGACGCCGCAGACCGCCCGATCCGCGTTGAGCTGGCACACGGTGGCGCGGAGGGCGTCGGCACCGATCGTGTCGGGCAGTTCGAGCGGGCGGCAGCCGATCCCGACCCGGTCGCACGCGCGCTTGATTCCCGCGATGTAGGAGCGCGCCGCCGGATCCTCGCCGACGGTGACGATGGCGAGTGTGGGGGTGAAGCCAAGTCGGATGGCGAGGTCCGCCGCCTCGGTGCGTAACTCTGCGCGCAGCGCTTCGGCCACCGCGCGGCCATCGAGGATCGTCGCCGTCAGCTCGCCGTCTCGCTCCAACCCGCCCACCTCCCGCGCGCTCGATGCCGCGCAATAATCGATAGGGGAGGGGGCCACCCTCCCGCTTTGCCGTGTCGTCTGCTGTCCGGCGTTATAGCCGCTCGCGCACCGCCGCCAGGATCGCCGCCGCCTCGCCGTCGAGCCCGTTCCCCAGCTCGTGCAGGGTGGCCCTGGTCGTCGCCACGAACGCCTCGTCTTGCAGTTGCCCCAGATTGATCAGCACGTTCAACTCGGCGGCGCGGAACCCGGCCACCGCGCAGGTCGCCGCCACGCCGATGTCGCTGACGGCGGTCGGGTTGCCGATCGGCAGGAGTTGGCGGCAGAGGGGCAGGAGCGCCGCCGCCGCACGGGCCACCGCGAGCGGCACCGCGGTCGCCTCGCGGGTCTGTGCGGCGAGGGTCGCCGTGCGCGCGGCGCGTTCCTCCGGTGTGCCCTTCGGCAGCTTGTAGCTGGCGATCAGCGCGCCGAGCACGGCGGCGTCGCGGTCGATCAGCGCCGCGCACGCCGCGCGCAAATGCTCCGTCTCCGCGAGGAGCGCGCGCCCGGTCTCCTCGCTCGCGGCGAAGCGGGGCCGACCGAGGGTGAGATTGAGGACCATGCTCAGCAGTGCCGCTCCCTGTGCCGCCGCCAGGGCGGCGACGCTGCCGCCACCGGGGGCCGGGGCGGCTGAGGCGAGGATAGTGAGGTAATCGTGCAGGGAACCGGCGAGGAGCGGTTGCGCGGCGGCGGCGGTGAGGTGTTGCACGCGATCCTTCCATGAGTGCGGTGCCATCGTCGCCGATAAAAGCCCCGATGTTGCGAAATCCTGGTGTCGCCCGCGACGTAATGCCGCGTGACGTTCGCCGAGAGTATAGCACCGCACCCGCCATGAGCTACCGCCGCCGAATGCCCACCGCTGAGCGCCATCCGCTGAGCGCCGCGATCCCCGATCCAGAAAAGAGAAAACGGGCGTCCGCTATCGCGAAGGCAACCGATGTTCCGCGATAGCGAACACCCACACGTTCGATACGACAGCGACGCGACACCGATATTAACCATCCTTGTACAGCTTTGTGGACGGAATGGCATGGCAGGTATGCCTGTCCGTCAAGGACTCGTGGACAATCCTCAGGGCTCTTGACGATATGGCAAAAAGGTGCTATTCTGTCAATGTCGGGATGGCGCGTGACCTCTTTGCGGAAGGCGGGTGACGAAATGGCAGGTCTTGGGGCGGGCGAGCGGGACGAGCGCGAGGCGCAGCGCCTCCTGCGGGGCAACGAGGAGTTCCGGGGTCTGCTGAAGCGCCATCGCGAGACGCAGCGCTGGTCGCAGGAGAAGTTGGCCGCCGAGGCGGAGATGGATCACAGCCTGGTCAGTCGATTGGAGAGCGGGCAGCGCTCCCCGACGCGCGAGGCGATCGGCAAGCTCGCGCGCGGGCTCGTCCTCGCGCCCGAGGCGAAGGACCGTCTGCTGATCGCGGCGGGTTTCTTCCCCGACCAGCCGGAGAACGCCGTCTCCGACGAACCGGCGGTGACGCGGATCTACCGCCTGCTGCACGACGAGACGATGGCCCCGGAGAAGCGCGATAACCTGCGCCAGTTGCTGAATAACCTGACGGAGATTGCGCTCGCCTCCTGAAGGGGGTACAATCCCGAACGTACAGAACGCCCGTTCCGCCCTTTCTCCCGGCGATTCCGTTCTGCGGACAATGTCGAAAGGAACGCGGAGCGGGCCACTCCCTGTGTGGGCGTGGTGATTGTCCCTTCGGCGTGCCCTTGTCCTCGCTGCTTGCGGCGATTTCGTCGGATCGAGAAGGAGGTCGCTTTATGAGTAGCCTCGATCCGCTCGATATCGCTTGGTGCGCCGGGCTCTTCGTTGGCGCGGGACACCGCACTATCAAGGTAATCGACGGTGGGGACATGCTTCGCTGCAACTCATGCTCGCCGTGAATATGTGCGACGAGGTAGCGGTTGGGAAGTTTGCCGCGATCTTTGCCCTCCAGGTGCGTGTCTGCGGGCCGTATCGTGCGGAGAGGCGACCAGCGTTCCGTACTACTGCAAGCGGCAAGCGTGCGCTAGCGATCCTGCAATTGCTCTATCCGTACATGGCCGACACCGAGAAAGGCGCGCGGTGCCTCGCTGCCGTCGAGCGTATTGGTTTCGGAGCACTCCCCACCGAGCGAGAAACACAATATCTGATCGTCCGGCACCCATACGAGCGCAAGACAGTCGAGCGGCGGGAACGTATCGGTACCGGAAGGCGTGCAGCAAGCCAGCGTCGTAAGGCGGAGGAAGCGATCGATGGTCGATAAGTTCGTGCATTTACATCTGCATACCGACTTCTCCCTCCTCGATGGCTTGGGCAAGATCGACAACTACATGAAGCGCGCGCGCGAATTCGGCATGGGTTCCGTCGCCCTCACCGATCACGGTGCCCTTTATGGCGCGATCAATTTCTACGAGGCGGCGCACAAGGCGGGGGTCAAGCCGATTATCGGGGTCGAGGCATACGTCGCGCCGCGCGGGATGCGCGCGAAGAGTGGCAAGGCCGACGCCGAGAACTATCACCTGGTGCTGCTGGCGAAGAATGCCAGGGGCTACCAGAACCTGATCAAGCTGACGAGTCTGGCGCATACCGAGGGCTTCTATTACAAGCCGCGCATCGATCACGATATCCTGCGCGAGTATTCCGAAGGGCTGATCGGCCTCTCGGCCTGCCTCGGTGCCGAGGTGCCGCGCGCGCTGGTCGCGGAGAATTACGACGAGGCGAAGCGGATCGCCGAGTTGTATCGCGGCATCTTCGGCGAGGGCAACTATTTCCTCGAATTGCAGAACCACCCGACGATCCCCGAGCAGGAGGTCGTCAATCGTGGCGTCATCGAACTGAGCAAGGATCTGAGCCTGCCGCTCGTCTGCACCGCCGACGTCCACTATCTCAATCAGGACGACATGGCGATCCAGGATGTCCTGATCTGCGTGCAGACCGGCAAGACGCTCGACGATCCGAAGCGGCTGAAGATGACGAGCAACACCAACTTCTTCCGCCCTCCGAGCGAGATGGCGGAGCTCTTCGCGCACGTCCCGGAGGCGGTCAGCAACACCGGCCTGGTCGCCGATATGTGCGAACTGGAGATCAAGACCGGTAGTTGGATCCTGCCGCACTTCCCGGTGCCGCAGGAAAAGACGACCGAGGAGCACCTGCGCGATCAGGTATTGGCGGGGCTCAAGAAACGCAAGCGCGAGGGGTTGCTCGGCATCGGGATCGATGATGTCCCGCCCGAATGGCACGCGCCCGGCACGGAAGATCTGCCGCAGGAGTACCTCGATCGGGTCGAATACGAGCTGGGGATCATCGTCCAGAAAGGGTATCCGGCCTACTTCCTGATCGTGCAGGATTTCGCCAATTGGGCGCGCGCGCAGGGGATCGTGATCACCACCCGTGGTTCGGCGGCGGGCTCGCTCGTCTCCTACGGCCTCGGGATCGTCGCGGTCGATCCGCTCGTCTACGTCCTGCCGTTCGAGCGTTTCCTGAACCCTTTCCGCCCCTCACCGCCCGATATCGACATGGACTTCGAGGACTCCCGGCGCGAGGAGGTGATCGAGTACGTCACGCGCAAGTACGGCGAGGACAAGGTCGCGCAGATCATCACCTTCGGGACGATGGAAGCGAAGGCCGCAATCCGCGACGTGGGGCGTGTGATGGGGATGTCCTACGGCGACGTGGACAAGATCTCCAAGCTGATTCCGCTGGGGACCAGCCTCGACCGCGCGCTGGATACGGTCCCCGAACTCCGCAAGATGGAGGAGAACGATCCGGCGGTCTCGCGGCTGATGAGCACCGCGCGCCGCCTCGAAGGGGTGACGCGCAACGCCGGGACGCACGCCGCCGGGGTCATCATCACCGAGCAGCCGGTGATGACCTACGCGCCGGTGCAGAAGGACACGGGCGGCGGCGACAAGCTGCTGATCCAGTACGACATGCGGAACGCCGAGACGATCGGCCTGATGAAGATGGATTTCCTCGGGCTGGCGAACCTCTCGGTCCTCGGTCGCGCGGTCAAGATCCTCAAGGAGTATCGCGGGCTCGACATCGACCCGGAGCGGTTGCCGCTGACCGATCCGAAGGCGTATGCGCTCCTCGCCAGCGGCGAGACGACCGGGCTCTTCCAGGTCGAGTCGGGCGGGATGCGGAAGTATCTCAAGGACCTGAAGCCGAGCACGATCCTCGATATCGCCGCGATGATCGCCCTCTATCGTCCGGGGCCGATGCCCTTCATCCCGCTCTACATCGAGCGGAAGCACGACCGCTCGAAGGTCAAATATCTGCACCCGTCGCTCGAACCGATCCTCAGGGACTCCTTCGGCGTCCTCGTCTACCAGGACGACATCCTCTTCATTTCGATCCAGATCGCCGGGTACGACTGGGAGAAGGCCGACAAGCTCCGCAAGGCGGTCGGCAAGAAGGATCTCGAAGTCCTCAAGGCCGAGGAGGAGAAGTTCGTCAAGGGTTGCCAGAGTCACGGCGACCTGACGAAGGCGGACGCGCAGGAAATCTGGGAGTGGATGCTCCCATTTGCAAGATATGGCTTCAATAAGGCGCATGCCGCCGCCTACGCGCAGATCACCTACCAGACCGCCTATCTCAAGGCGAACTACCCCGCCGAATACATGGCCGCCTTCCTCTCCACCGCGATGGGCGACGGCGACAAGGTGGTCAAGGGGGTGGTCGAGGTGCGGCGGATGGGCGAGCACGGCGTGCCGATCATCATCCTGCCGCCGAGCCTGAACCGGAGCCAGCGCGACTTCTCGATCGAGGCGGTGCCCACCGATGAGGGGCATCCCGAGGAGCGGCAAGGGGTCCGTTTCGGGCTGGCGGCGGTGAAGAACGTCGGCGTCGGCGCGATTAACGCGATCATCGCCGCGCGCGCCGACCAGCCGGACGGGCGCTACGCCTCGCTCGAAGCGCTCTGCACCGCCGTGGACAGCAAGCTGATCAACAAGCGCGTGATCGAGAGCCTGATCAAGGCCGGGGCGCTCGACGCTCTCGGCGGGCGCGGTCAACTCCTCGATCAGGTCGACGCCGCGCTGACCGTGGGGCAGCGGGCGCAACGCGCGCGCGATGCCGGGCAGATCAGCCTCTTCGGGATGCTCGATGCGCCGGTCGCCGCGCCGGTCGTGACGGTGCAGCGCACCGGCCAGCCGGTCGAGGAGATCCCGCGCAAGACGATCCTGGCCTGGGAGAAGGAGGTCACCGGCCTCTACTTCTCCGAGCACCCGCTGTCGCTGGTGGAGATCGGCGAGGGCGTGACCGCGCTCGGCGACCTGACGCCCGAGATGGAGGGCCGGAAAGTCACGGTGGTGGCGATGGTCAACGCCGTGCGCCGCGTGATCACCAAGAAGAACACGACGATGGGGATCGTGGCGCTGGAGGACATGAGCGGTGCGGTCGAGTTGGTCGCCTTCCCGGACTGCTTCGAGAAGCACAGCAGCTATTTCGTCGAGGACGAGATCGTCAAGATCGTCGCCAAGGTGGAGCAGCGGCACGACGCGGTGCAACTCGTCTGCGAGAGCGCGGAGACCTTCGTGCAACTCGAACGCCCCGGTGCCGAGCGCCATCCCACGCTGCATGTGAACCTCACGCCGGTCGGCGAGCAGTGGCGCGACATCGAGCTCCTGAACGCGCTGCGCGAGACGCTGCGGACCTTCGATGGCGACGAGCCGGTGGTCCTGCACGTCGCCTCGGCCACCGGCGAGCGCCTCTTCCGCCCCGATGGCCTCCGCGTCAACTATTGCGCCGATCTTGAGCAGGGGCTGATCGCGCTGCTCGGCCCGAGCGCGTTCCGCCAGGAGTTCCCGAAGCCGGTCGAGGATATCTACGAGGCGCTGAGCGCGGACTGATCGCACGACGCAGCGATACATCGTCGCACGCCAGCGGATGCAGCGCGAACGAAGGGCGGGCCGTGCAGCAAGCGCACGGCCCGCCCTTTTGCGTGCTGGTCGTCGTGTCGGCCCGTCGTCAATGGGTGCCGCCGAGCCCGGACGGCGTGTACCACCCCTCCGCGATCAGCCCTTCGAGCGTCTGCCAGGCATCGGCGCGCGGCAGCGCCTCGATCGTCACGCGCGGCGCGGGCGCGAGTGCCGCGACCGTGGCGAGGAAGGCGCGGAAGTTCATCGTCCCCGCGCCGACACCCCAGTGCCGATCGAACCGCCCGTCGTTGTCGTGGAGATGAACGTGACGCAGCGCGGGCGCGAGGGTCAGCGCCCACTCGTCGAGCGCGTAGGCCGGGCCATAGAGATTGGCGTGGCCGACATCGAGCGAGAGGCCGAGGTTCGGCAGCGCGATCGCCGCAGCCAGATCGGCGAGCTGGCGTGGGTTACTGTCGCGGATGTTCTCGATCACGATGGTGATCCCGAGCGGTGTGGCCTTCTCGGCGAGGGTGCCGAAGTAGTCGGCCAATCGTGCCGCGCGCTCGGCGTGCTGCGTCGGCTGCGCCTCGCGGGGCGGGAAGTCGCTGTGGACGACCATCAGATCGCAGCCGAGCGTCGCCGCGACCTCCAGCGACTGCTGATGGCGGCGGCGCGCGAAGGCGATCACCTCCGGTTCCAGCGCGCCGGGGGCCAGGTCGATGAACGCGCCGTGGAGGCACTTGTCGCCGGGGAAGCCGCGCAGCGCTGCGGCCCAGCGCCGCGCATGAGCCTGGTAATCGCCCTGCCAGATCGCCACCCCGATGAAGTCGGTGATCTCGATCCCGACGCCGTACTCGCGCAGCCGCGGCAGATCATCGAATCCTTCCTCGCCACCGATCGACATCGCCAGGGTCAGGCCGCGACGTGGGGTAATGCCGGGCGTGGTGATCGCCGTGGTCGTTGTCTGTGCCATCTCGGGCTCCTTTTCTCGCGATGGGGCGGCATGATTTGCCCCGCCGCGCTACCGCACGGTGAAGTTGTAGGGGCGTAGGTCGAGGGAGTAGTAGCTGTAGGGTTCCCAGCCGATGTTCGTCTGCATGGCGTAGGTTTCTTTCGGGGCGTAAAGGACCGTCCCCGGCGCTTCCTGCTCGAAGATATCGAGCATCTGCTGGAAGCTGGCGTAGCGTTTCTGCTGATCGAGCGTGGTGCGGACTTCCTGCCCGAGCTGGTTGAACGGGCCGACAGGGGTCCAATAGCCATTCTTCTGCTGGCTGCCGTCCGGCCCCAGCGGCTGCCACACGTACCCTTCCGGGTCGCCGACGAACGAGGTGGCGGAGATGGTGGTGATGTGGCCCGTGGCATACGCCTTGGCCTTCTGCGCCAGTTCGGTGAGGACGAGCTTGCCGTTGATCCCTACCTGCTGCCACATACCGATGATCGCCTCGCCGACCTCGCGCTCGTTGGTGTAGTAGTTCGGGGAGGCGGCGATGTACATGATCTGCTCGCCCGCATACCCCCCCTCCTTGAGGAGTGCCTTGGCACGCTCCGGGTCGTACGGGGTGAGCGGACGATCGGCCTTGTAGAGCTCCTCGCCGGGGAATTGCAGCCCGCGCATCGCCTCGGCGTTGCCGAGCCACAAGCCATCGATCAGCGCCTGGCGATCGATCGCGTGGTTCACCGCCTGCCGGATCGCGGGCTTGTCGAATGGCGCGGTCTTCTGGTTGTAATAGAGCATGTGGACGTTCGTCAGCGTCTTGCTCTTGACGACGAGGTTCTTGCGCGCCTGGAGGGGGGCGATCTGATCGGGTGGCATGTTGGTGATCAGCTCGACCTCGCCATTGGACGCGGCGGCGGAGCGGGTGGCGACCTCCGGAATGATTTTGAACGTGACCTTCTGCGCCGCCGGTGCCCCCCCCCAGTAGTCGGCGTGTGCCTCGAAGGTCATCCGCTCGCCGATGACGAACTCGGTCAGCCGGTACGGCCCGGTGGCGAGCGGCTTGAGCCGATATTCCGCCGCACCGACTTGCTGGTGGTACTTGGCGTGGATAATCTGCGCGCCCGGTGTCGCGAGACGACGTTCTAGGATCGGATCGACGCCGGTACCGACGATCCGCACGCGGTAGTCATCGAGCTTCTCGACGCTGGCGAAGGGGAAATAACTGGGATTCGCCTGCGCCAACTTCGCATCCTTGTTAATGATGATCCGATTGAAGCTATAGACGACATCGTCGGCGGTGAAAGGTGCCCCATCCTGAAACTTTACCCCTTGCCGCAAGGTCAGTTCCAGGGTGCGGTCGTCGGTGCGCTGCCAGGTGGTGGCGAGCATCGGGGCCAGCTTGCCGCCATTGGCATAGTCGACGCGGACCAGATAATCGAAGCAGGAGTAGTTGACCCGATTGAAGACATTGCTGCTCGCTTCCAGCGGGTCCATCCCCTCCGGCAGCGCCGCGACCGCGATCCGGAGTTCCGGGATCGTCTTGCCGCCGCTCGCCACGCCGCCTGGCGTCGCCGCCGCTGTCGTCGTCCGCGCCCCGCCCGCCGCAACGGTCGGGGTGACGGCTGCGCCGCCCGCTGCGGACATGGTCGTCGTCGGGGTCGTCGCGCCGCCGCAGGCGGCCAGGAGCGTCGCCAGCGCGGCCCCGCCACCGAGTGCGAGCCCCCCGTGCAGGAGGTCGCGCCGCGTGTACCGTCGGTCTCGAAGCATCGTCAACCCCTCCATTCTCTGCATTTTCCGTGGCCTACGACGATGGTAGGTGCTGCGTGTTAAGACAGACTTAAGGGAATGCTAACAGCGCGTAAAGGCAGACTTAAAGAAACCGATGGAGCCGGAAGGATGGTGTGGCGCAGCGCCGTGATATGGTGTTGGTGGCATGCAGGTCGCGGCGCACGGGCGGTGCATTAGCCGGTGATGGGGCACTCGATGGTTGCCTGAGGCGATATGAGGGGGCGAAGGCGATGACGGCAGACTCTCAGCAGGCGCGCGACGACGCGGCGAGCGTCGCTGAGGTGGCGCACGATGCGCCCGACGAAGGCGTCGCTGTTGCCACGACCAGTACCCGGACGTTGCTGCGCGCGAGTTTCGCACCGGACGCCGAGGTAGCGCGCCCGCTCTACGGCGGCTTCTTCTCCCGTGCGTTCGCCTTCACCGCAGGCGGGCAGCTTTACGTGCTGCGCCTGAGTGCCGCCCCGCAGGCGGCGGAGAGTTTCGCGAAGGATGCCTACGCCGGGCGACACTTCGCCTCGTCAGCACTACATATCCCCGAGGTCTTCCTGGTGGGAACGACCGATGTGGCGGAGGAACAGTTCGCGATCAGCGCGCTGGTGCCGGGACGGACGTTGGAGGACGCCGATCCGTCGGCGCGGCGACGCGCGCTCCCCGGCTTGCTCGACACGCTCGACGCGATCGGGCGGGTGGAGGTCGGTGAATCTCGCGGCTTCGGCATGTGGGGCGAAACCGGCGACGCCCCATTTGCCACCTGGGCCGCCTTCCTCGCCGCCGCCGATCGGGACGAGACGAAGGGCTATTACCGGGGCTGGCACACGCTTTTTGCGGGGATGCTCGAGCGCGATCTCTACGACTCGGTCTATCGTCGGCTGCGCCAACTCCTCATCCATGTCCCGGAAGTGCGCGGCCTGATCCACAACGATTTTTGGTTCCAGAACATCCTCGCCGATGATGAGCAAATCACCGGGGTGATCGATTGGGGCAACGCCCTCTACGGCGACCCCCTCTACGATGTCGCGCGCCTGAGTTGGGCGGCGGATTGGCCGGGCTGGTGGTACGAGGATGGGGCCACCATCCTCGTGGCGCGTTACGGCGCGTTGCCGGGCTTCGCCACGCGGCTCGCCTGCTACCAGTGCCATATCGGCCTCGACGATCTGCGCTTCTACGCCAAGAATGGGCAGGGCGAGGACTATGGCCGGGCGCGCGAACGGCTGCTCGCGCTGATCGCTGGCCCGCACGGCGACGCCTAACCGCACGACGCGGCACCATCTGCTCGTCGCGCGCCAGGTAGGTCAGTCGCCATGCGCGGCCAGTTCTCGCGCGAGGCGGCGGCGCTGCCAGCGGAAGATTGGCCGGAGGAATACCCGGCCACCTCTGGCGAGGCGCGACTCCGCACGCCAGGCGAGTGCCGCCTGCTGGAGGCCCATGCCGAGGGTCGGATAGGCGTGGCTCGCCGCGCTGAACTGCGCCAGGCTGAGGCGGTGCTTCATCGCGATCGCCACCTCGTTGATCGTCTCACCCGCCGAGGGGCCGACGATCTGCGCGCCGAGGATCGTCCCGCGCGCGTCGTGAACGAGCGTCAGGTAGTTGCCCGCCGCCGCGCGCGCGGTGAGGGCGCGATCGTTCTCGCGATAATCGAAGCGGGTGCTCGTCGCCTTGTGCCCATGCGCTCGCGCCTCGTCCTCGTTGAAGCCGATCCGGGCGACCTCCGGCGAGGTGAAGGTGGTCCACGGGATCGTATGGTAGTCGAGGCGCATCCGGGCGGGGAGGAGGGCGTTGGCGACAGCGACGGACGCCTGATACCCGGCGACGTGCGTGAAGAAGCGCTGGCCGATGACGTCCCCGGCGGCGTAGATGCGCGGATTGGCGGTGCGGGCGTGCTCGTCCACCGCGATCCCGCGCGCGGTCGTCACCACGCCCGCCGCCGCGAGATCGAGGCTCGCGGTGTCGATCTGCCGCCCGGCCGCCACCAGGAGCGTCGTCGCGCGGTGCTCCCGCACCGTCTCGTCCTGTCGCACCTGCGCGACGATCGCCCCGTCCGCGCGCGTGAGTTGCTCGACCCTGGCTCCAGTGATGACCGCGATCCCCTCCGTCTCGAATGCGCGGCGTAGCGTCGCGGAGGCCGCCGCGTCGTCTTTCGGCAGGAGGCGGGTGGCGCGGGTGACGATCGTCACCCGCGCGCCGAGACGCGCCAATGCCTGCCCCAACTCGCAGCCAACCGGCCCGCCGCCGACAACCAGGAGCGACGATGGCAGGGCCGTGAGCGCGAAGAGTGTCTCGTTGGTGAGGTAGGGGACGGTGTCGAGGCCCGCGATGGGCGGGATCGCCGGTCGACTGCCGGTGGCGATCAGATAGCGACGGGCGTGGAGCGGCCTTTCCGCAACTTCCAGCAGGGCGGGTGAGCGGAAGCGCGCATCGCCATATACCAGCGCGATGCCGAGCGCGCCGAGCGCCTCCGGCGTATCGACCATGCCCGCCGCCCCTTGTACCTCGCGGACACCGGCCAGCACCGCACCGAGATCGACCGCCGCCGTGGCCTCGCGCGTCGGGAGGCCCCAGCGCGCGGTCCGCCCCGCCTCCCAGTGGGCGCGCGCCGCGTGGATCAGCGCCTTGCTCGGGACACAGCCGGTATGCAGGCAATCGCCGCCGAGACTGGCCGGGCTGCGCTCGACCAACGCGACGCGCGCGCCGAGCGCCACGGCAACGCGGGCGGCGGTGAGCCCCGCCGAGCCACCCCCGATGATCGCGAGATCGTACACGGGCATCGGCCTGACCTTTCTTAATCGCACGGCTCCTCAATCACCCAGCCGCTCGATGGGAAGTTGCTGGTGCGCGACATCGCCGAGCGGCCCTGCGATGTCGTCGGACGCCACGCCCGCGCGCAATGGGAGGATGCTGGTCGTGACGATGCGCGGCGTCAGATCGGCGGGGCGCATGGGCGGGCGCGCGCGGAAGAGGATCGCCAATCGCTCGGTCCAGGGGAGACGATAGGTCAGCACCTTCGGGCGTTTCCAGAGGCTGACATGGACGCCGTCGCCGACCTGTTCCACGGTGACATAACTCAGTTCATAGGTCGGGACGAAAACGGGCGGTAATTTCAGGTTGGCGCGGATACGGATCACCTTGCGCGTCCAGGTGCCGGTATTGGCGAACGCGCGCGTCCCCCCCGCGTGCGGGATCGTCGTCAGATTCTGGGTATGCGTGTGGCCGTAGACGAAGAGATCGCTGCCATCCCACGGGCGATCCTCCGGCCAGTGGGCGGGGCGCTCGCTGCCGGTGACCAACGCCTCGCAGGTACGCCGATAGTGGCGCGCGCCGCGTCGGAAGATGTCGTCGGGGTCTTGCAGCCCGTAGCGACGGTGGGTGCGCGAGAAGTCGAAGCGGATCAGCGTGTAGACGAGCAGCAGCATCAGCAGCGAGCTATCGAACATGATGATCAATGCGGCCAGCAGCAGTTCGACGCTCGGCAAGCTCTCGAAGCCGCGCCCGAGGAGGGTGCCACGGAATTGCTCGAACAGCACGTAGAGCGGTAAGAGGTGGAAGAGGAGGTAGACGATCAGCCCGGGCGCGAGCAGGTACTTGGTGACGCGCCGCACCTGCTGGTAGAAGTAGGTGGAGATGAACCACCAGGGGATCATGCCGAGCGGGTGGATGTTGTCGATGTCGGCGATCGAGGTCGGCGCTTCGCTGCTGGCGTGGCGTCCCAGCGGCTCCAGGTAATTAACGCCATCGGTGACGATGTGGGAGCCGAGCGGCGTGATCGTCGGGTTGCGGTAATCGCCGATCGCGTTGACCCCATCGTACTCGTTGCCGTGCTCGCTGTAGATCAGGCACCCACGCCCCGTGCCATCGGTATAGGTATAGGCGTAGGCAAGGCTGATCGCCGTGACAAGCCCGCTATCGAGCAGATAGGCGCGGAGCGGGTCATTCCACCCCGCCTCGGCGTCGTGATTGCCGATGAGATAGATGGTGCGGTGTCCGGGGGTGCGATTGAAGCGGCGCAGCGCATCGAGCATGCGCTCGTAGTCGCGGCGCTCGAAGGCGCGGCGGAAGGTGGCGACCCGGTCGCTGCCCGGTGTGGCGCTCGTCAGCTGGAGGAGGTCGAAGAAATCCCCGGCGATGATCAGATCGATCGGACCGGGGCCACCGCTCAACTCCTCGATCAGTGCCGTGAGTTCGTCCTGGGCGAAGAAGTCGCGCTTGCCCTCGTCGGACGCGAGGTGCAGATCGCTGATGAAGACCAGCCGTCGCCCGGCTGTGTCTGCCCCCCCTTCGCGCACCGCCGTCGCCGTCACACCGCCACCCCTCGCTGTCGTCGTCGCGTACTCCCCACGTCGCGGCGTGGGGGAATTGTACCAAGCGGAGGGGGTGAAGATGGCACCGGCGGGGGCTGGCCGTTTGCCAGCCCCCGCCGATACCGCTGGGCGCTCAGTTCTGGTGGATCTGCGGGATGATCTCCGCCGCGAGGCGCGCGGCGATCCCGGCGGGGTAGGGCGGGAGCAGGCTGAGGATCAGGTGGGTCGCTCCGGCGTCCACGAAGGTCTGGATCGTCTTCGTCGTCGCGCCGAAATCGTCGTAGTTGACGACGAACTGCACCGAGCGCTCGATCTCGTCCGTGTCGCGCCCGATGGCCGCGCAATGCTCGCGCAGGACGCTGTCCTTGTGCTTGAAGACGTCGATATCGTTGCTGGTAGCATTCCAGATGTCGGCGTGCTTGGCGACGACACGGAGGGTCAGCTGCTCGCCGCTGCCGCCGATGACGATCGGCGGGTAGGGCTTCTGGATCGGCTTCGGGGCCGAGCGCGCTTCTTTGAGTTGATAGTAGCGCCCCTCGAAGGTGGTCAGGTGCTCGGTGCAGAGGCTGCGGTAGATCTGGCAGGACTCATCGAGGCGGCGGATGCGCTCGCCGGGGGGGAAGAGCGGGATCCCCAGCGAGGTATGCTCATACTCGTTCCAACCGGCACCGATGCCGAAATCGACGCGCCCGCCGGAGATGATGTCGGTGGTGATGGCGATCTTCGTCAGCACGGCGGGGTGCCGATAGGTATTGCCCGTGACCATCAGGCCGAGGCGGATGCGCTTCGTGCGGGCGGCGAAGGCGGCCAGTGTCTGCCAGCCTTCGAGGCAGGGATCGTCGAGCCGACCATTGATCGGCGAGTAATGATCGAAGAGCCAGGCGTGCTCGATCGCCGGGATGCCATCGGCCTCTTCCCAGACGGCAAGCATATCTTCATACGTCGTGCTCTGCGGGGCGGTCTTGATCCCGAAGCGGAGTGGCTTCATGGTGCTCCCTCTGCCATAGCGGTTTCAGCGGTCGTTGCCGAATCGAACCGCTTGGCAGTGTAGCACGCGCGCTGCGATCGTGGGACGCCGGGCGCGGCGACGAGCTGCGCCCGGCGTCGCGCCTACGAGATGGCGGAGTTCTGTGTCAGGGCGCTCGGTCGGTGATGGCCGCGCCGCCGCAACGACTGCGCGATCCGGGTCCGCAACTCTTCCTTCGACAGGGGGTAGACCTGCTGGACCTCCGGCCCCGCGCCCTGCTTACGCACACGCAGGATCAGGCCGCTCTCGAACTCGTCGAGGCGGAACGATTGCGCCTCCCACCGGTCGAGGTCGAAGCCGATCGCGCGCAGCAATTCCTGATAGGAGAGGAGTTGGGTCTGATCGACCCACTGCGAGAGCGGGACGCGCGAATTGCGCCCCTGCCGCAGCGCGCTCAGGCGCGATGGGCGTGCGCCCGCAGGCCGACTCATCCCGCTGCCACGACGGCCGTAGGCCTCGCGGCAGAGCGACGCGATCTCCTCGCGGTTCATCCTGATCTCGGGAAGTTGCTCGTTGGTATCGCTGCGCCGCGCTTTCAGGCTGACCAGTTCATCCTCCATCACCAGGCTGATCGCGTGTAGTCCGCGACGATCGATGAACCCGCCCAGCGCGCGCAGGCGATCCTCGAATAACAGCCGTTCCTGCTCCGCTTCTTCCATCATGGAACTCCTACCTACACCGTACCGGTCGCTGGGACACCCATTTCTCCCAGTCTACCCCGCTGTGGCCCCCGCGCCTATCCCCCGTCCGCACCACCACTACACCACCACTAGTGGGTCAGGCAGCGAATAATTGACGATCAGGGAGTGCCGCCCCGGAGCCGCCGAGGCGGCGCTGGCGGGCGCGCTGGCGGCGGGCCTGCCGCTTCCCGGCCCAGACAAAGGGTGTCGGG
>JAABUP010001649.1_pt1 | contig 46428 bp, 50 predicted proteins | sample 5559201 | NCBI WGS metagenome assembly JAABUP01 (sample SAMN10711887, study PRJNA513373) | rock metagenome | isolation source: Antarctica rocks | place: Antarctica
TGTATCCCATTAAAGTCTTAGCCCACCAAATCATTTGTGTACTGTAGTTCCAACAACGGCTTCTCCAGCTTCCCACAATTTCCACCGGACATCGAAGCTTCATGTCCATGCACTCGTCCAAGTGGATGTTCACGTCTACAAGAATGAATGCATGTCTTCACCCTACCTACTAGGTACCAGTCATGACAACATCGCGCCTTCAATTATGGACTTGCACATGATCAGCCGAGCAGATTAGTTGGGTTCGTCAACGGGGCGTATTTTGCATTCGCGCCGTTTTTCGTCCTGGCTCATTAAAGGACTGCAGATCATTGCTCAGCCTCGTGTGTTTCAACTGTTTGTCTTGCAGCGCACAAGTCAACGCCACCGTTGCGCGTTCGAGCTTTGTGCCTGTTACACAGCACGGTTGGTGGTGAGGTGGAACGTAGCATCTACCGTACGCACGGCTCAGGACGGCATGTTTTGTCTGAATCATTCACTCTCATGTAGATCCAGGGAGTCCACGAAAACAGCATAGTTGAAACATCATGGATGCAGATTCTGTTCTCAGCTCTACAACTTGTTCGAAGATGAAACATTAAGTAACAGCAGGGGCAAAGATATTACTATGACTAAGACCGCTCGCTGAAAAGCTCAGTGGAAAAACTGAAGACCACTCTGTCATCCCCATTAACTCAGCGATAGCGCTATAAGCTCTTCTATAGACATCTCTCCTCCCGAACTAGGGAGAAAGGCTCTAAATACCCTTAATAACCGTCGTCCGCTCCGAATTCAACTTATTCGCATTCCGCTCATGACTCTCCTTCTTACAATCCTCCAACCCACTACACCGATGATCCTCTAACATGCGATGTTTCCCGCAAAAATGGCCCTGACAGAACCCGCAATCCCCGACGATGCGCTGCGCTGATTCTTTGCAATCTTTGAAGTTGCATTTTATCTTCTTGGGCGGCATGCCACCGCGCACGGGCAAAGTGAGGTGGAGGGTGGATTCGTGGGGGATGGAAAGGGAGAGGAGGGTTGAGGTGGGGGTTGTGGGAAGGTGTTTGCCGAAGTGGACGAGGCGAAGGTCGGGTTGGGGGAGGGAGGTGCGGAGGGAGACGAGGTGTTTGAGAGTCGAGATGGTGGTTGATGGTGGGATGGTGAGTGGTATTGCTGGGTTTTGAGGTTAGTGGGTAGACTATCTTGTGGTAGTAGTGTGGGAAGGGAGCTTACTTTCGCCAGAGAGTAGCTTGACGAAGATCTGCATGGTTTCTTCAGGTTCTGCTGTCGAACGTGCTGAGGCGGAGGAGGATGGACTTGAAGAACGCATGATGGCGTTGTGGAGTAGTTGTGGCGAAGTGTGAGGTATCTATTAAAGAAGACAGAAAAACAGGAAGTAATTGGTAGGTATCGGAGATGAAGCTAGAAGGTCGCCGTGTGGTTATGGTTGGAAGTCGAGTAATGGAAGTCTTTTGTCTTTCTTTCTTGGTGGTGGTATAAAGTGTTGAAGGAGTTGGCAGCGAGGCGAAGAGGTCATGTCATGAACAGCTCATCTGTCACTTAGGTCAGCAGTACCTCTCACTAAGAAGAAGGAGGCTTAGTTTGAGTGATGTGCCGAGAACATTAAGGTACATGTACCTGGTACTTCTGGCTCGTTGCCGCCTGTACCGGTTCCTTAGCGAAACCTCGGAAATCGAAGTTGCACCGCCACGAAGGCGTGAATCTTCCATGGACTTCTGTCGATGGAGTCGCTTGGCTTGGCCCTTGCACTAAGCCGATTTACACTTCCGGCTGAATCCCAAAGTGAACAAGGTTGCATCTCGAAACACGACAGAGCACTTGTAATTAGGGATGCTTAAAAAACTGTCTTTTATGTAAAAAAAAAAATTAAAAACCTTTAGTCACTGTTTTAAAATAATTTGTTTTTAAAGCTAATGAGTCTCAACATGAAGAGAACTAGTACTATCAGTACCTTAGTAAACACAGCAGTTAGGACAATTGTTAGACACCTATCTGAGTTTACGATCACTAACATCATGTTTAGTCATGTTTGTGCTTGAAAATAAAAGACAGTTTTAAAACAGTTTAAAACAGTGTAAGTCTTACATTTTAAATGTTTCCTTGGCATTCAGCGTCCCTACTTGTAATCAGGTCGTATGTACAATCTTTTTTATTTATTTATTTAAACGAATCAAGCAAGTGATCTTCACAATTGTTGTGGTCATCAATGTCGTGATGATATACCTGTAATAGTACGCTGCCGGTCACAGCCCTAAACCTAGCGTTGCGCCCTTGTATCGTTGTGCTTTCTGACAATATCCGCCTTGTACATACTTCTCTCCACGATCCTGTTGAGCAGTAAATCAATCAAACCTGACCGAGAAGAGTACTTGCTGACTCCTTGCCGGGTTCTGGTACCAGTACTTCACGCTTCTCCATCACATCTTTGGACCACCCACCTAGTCGCTTTCGGGCGGAGATTATCACTTTTCTGCGACCCTTCACTATCACTCAGACTCAGGATCGCAACCTGTCACATTCAGTGAGTGGGGGTGTCCTATTGACCCTTCGATGGCGACGTTCCTAGGCACTTATCTCCTCTACCAAGCGGACGACAAATCACACATCAATGGCATTGCGGTTGCATCAAATTTCCCGGAAATCAATCCAGAGAATGAGCTTCTACCTGTCTCTCCCGAGAACGACTTTACAACTATTGGACTTGGCGAGAGTATAACCTGGGAACTTAGCCTTCACCCGAGGTTCTATGAACTAAAGGTCGGGACACAGTATGAGCTGCTGATGCCGCGCGGATGTATTGGATGGTGGGACTGGGCCCCGATGGAAGTATGTGACAGACAGACCACCATCGCTCTCTACTTGCTCGATTCTCGATACACTACTGATGATCATGCTTTGCACAGGCGCACAAAGATGTCAAGGTTAGCCCTCTTGAGGTTAGGGACGACAGAGGCGGAGCGCTTATGATACCACGATCCAATTCTATCAAGATTGTGGCGGTGGACTAAATCAAGGGTCAAATCTCCCATCGTCGGAGGCTACACTGATAAGGTTTTTACTATGAGAAGGTTGATAGGAGAAACATGTCCATGATGCTTAATACTATCAAGTCGGACTGATTGCAACGAGCAGAACAGCTGAGAGCAAGTTGCACGCACTTATCAGAACCATCATCTTGTCGCTCATTCATGAATCATATAAGCGCCATTCTTGTCTTTGTTGATCATTGCACCGGCGGATCCATAGCAGCGAAGAATTTCAAGACACAAGTCACTACAATACTGGGTCATTAGACTCGCGGCGTCCCCAGATTGTGTGGGTACAATTACACATGTTCTAAGGCTTCCCCACAACCAACACTTCAAATTGATTCAGATCTGTATCCCAGATCTGTGGTTGTTGTGCTCGGATGAGATATGGAGGTAGCATGTGGCTGAACATAGTGCGAGAACAGCAGTCAGCTGCCCTCCCTTCCTGTCCAAGATCGACTATAAGTAATGACTTAGCACTTCAAGATACAGCTTCAATCTTTTCCTTGCATACATGTACACTTGTTATATTCACCTCCCAACTGTTGCTTTCTCAGCGGACAGTCCTTCATCCGCACCAAGGGGTGTGTTCGTGTGGATCGGCTTGCAAAGTCCCTGATCCTTCTTTACCCACAAACAGGAGAGACTTGACTCGATAAAGCTATGTCCTATCTGCGCAAGTATCTGTCAGTAAAGAATGATTCTTAGCCACTTACCTACGATGACGTGTTGCAAGCCTTCACTAAACATTCGCCCAGCACCACCACCTCTCAGACACCGTCATTATCTCATGCTTTTCATAGTACATTGATGGTGCCATCTGAGCATAGACGTTCAACGAAAGGATTCTGAAACCCACTTTCCTCACCATCAGTAGCTGATGTTCCGCACGATGTAACGAACAAACCTACGGCCTTTGGCTCCACGGTCCCTGATATCTTTGAACCCAACATGGAAGTATCTGTGCAGTCCCTCGATTCTCTTTTCGCGACCCACCATGAAGTCGCCTACACATTGGAGGATAGACATTCAATAGAAGAGCGAGAAACCCTCGGCCTCCCCCTCATTAGAAATATCACGCTTCGCTGCTTGTCACGACTTTCTCAAAACTTTATACGAATTCGAGTTGGATGGAAGCCCAAAGCTATCATCCTTGCAGCCAGACACTGACGTCGAAAAGAAAGCGTCATCAGAAAAGGCTACAAAGCAGACCCTGCCGTCAGAAGCCAAGAAGGTGAAGAAAGCCGTCGCTCCAAAGACGACGGGGGGAATGCAGAATTCGGCGTCAAAACGACATCAGACTGCAGCACAGAAGGTGAAAGCATGGCGCGACGCAAATCAGTCCGGTGATAGTGGCAAGCTCGCCACTTCAGTCGCCGAGTACGTTATTCTTTCGTTCTTTAGACTTAAGAAGGCGAAGATATATATGGTGAGCTACCATTGCATTGGAAATCTATATTGCCTTGGACGCTCAACGACCGTCTCAGGAAACCATACTTGGTTTCATCGTCAGTGTGGTTGACATCAGTCTCCATCAACACCTGCCGCTCTGCATGACACAACGACAAAGACTTTGGAAGGTAGACGTTGGACGGAAGACTTTAGCAACCCCTATCCTCCTCCCCAGCGCCGATCTCCATACGTTGCAGCTTGTCACCGCCATGTTGAAGGTGCATATCTCCTTAGACGTTCAACGGTCGTTTCAGAAAACCATATTGGGTTTCGCCATCAGTGTTGGAACATCAATCGTCATATCATGGCGGTGGGTTCTCGCAATAGACGTTCGATGAATTTAGAAGTAAGAAAATACACCCCACCATGATATGTTGACGGTGGTAGAATCTGTAGACGTTCAACAAGAGGACTGCAGAAACACGAACACGGGCAAAATCTTCCCTTCTGGAGATGCAATCCACCCCTGACCCCACTTCCACACTACCTCGTCACCTCAGTCGGGTCGGAAGAGTACATGGATGGAGCATGGATTCAGCAAGTAGAAGGCAATGAGCAACCTGGGGGGATGTTTCGCTGTTCTGTGATAGAGATCTGATCGTGATCGTTGTCGCGTCACCGTCAGGGAACGACGCCTTCTAGGAGAATATGATGGTGCTGAATGAGGGTTCTGAAACAATAGGCGTCAAAGAAGAACTGTGATTGAAATCAATGTGGCTCCATCGCCCGAGTGCGACAGTAAGTGCTCAAGATACTGATGGTGACTTGAAGCGTAGACGTTCGACAAGGATCTCGACCGGAGCAAATCACCCTGCTCTTTAAAATACAGTACCATCATCCGATTTGGGCTCTTCTATGAGCCTGAGCCATGGATCATTTCCTAGCCATCCAATGAACTCGATTCGAGGAAAGAGGACAGTACAGGTCCTTCCCTTTATGGAGCGAGTTGCTACCAGGTATCTCACCAGTCCCAGAGTCAAACGCCCTAAACCTTTAGATCACACCTTTGCCAGAGCGCCGTAAACCCGCTTCATTTCGCTTTTACGCAGCGCTTTCCGCAGCCTTCTCCTTGCCCGCATCCGGGTTCAAGTAATCCTCATTCTCCGCACTCTCATACTCGCCCACCAAATCCATGACCACACTCCTCGCTTCATCGAACTCCCCTAAGCCGTCTGCAAATGGCGCCTCCTTCTTGTATCCGTCCAAGAACGCATTTCTCTTTCTCAATCGATCATATTGTTGTACGATGCGCCTGAAGAGCGTGGCAACGGAGGTGTGATTGGCGAGCATTAAGCCGGAGACGCGATGTGTGTTTGGGAGATAGGGGGATTTCTTGGTGAGGGCGACTTGGATACTAGCCGGGCCCCAAGGGATGAATGTTGCAAGACGTCGCTCGCGGATTCGAAGAAGAGATTTATGAACCTGCACACATTGTCAGTGGTCTTTATCAACGTTAGACACGTAATTGAGAACGACATACTTCAGAAGGATCTGCTTCTCCTTGAATGATGTTCAAGATGCTGATATAGCAGCTCTTCTTGCTGGGTGTGGTCGATACCATGCGGTTCTTAGGCTGCAACAGTCTTCTCATGACGTCCAATACCGTAGTCTTACGCACTGTTTTGGCTTGCTCGATGTTGTCACCAGTGAATGGCGTGTACGAAGTCATGAGGAAGTGGCAGCGTGGCATTGGGATCAAAGATGCAACGATGCCGACAAGATCGTTATGCATATAGCCGGGATATCGAAGGGTGGTTGTTGAGGCGGACATGACTGTAGAGACCTAACAATTGATCAGCGAATATTTCAACGGTGAATAAAACAAAGACTTACAAGTTGATTTGTCTGCTGGAATGACGGCTCTTGGACATGTAATCTATCCGCAGCAATCCTTGACAGTGCTCCATTATCTAGCACGACCTGCCACACTATCAGCAACGTCAGTTCTCTGACCATTCCTGCCAACATACCACCGAGTCCGCGTTCTGCGTCAACCTCCTCATAGCAAGTAGACTGTTGTATGGATTTACCACCACGTCCCCTCCACCTTGAGTATCTGGGAACACCGAGTACGTCTGGATCAGCTTTTTCGGGAATCGGTCGTTCATTCGTTCCAGTATGAAACTCCCAAGCCCAGATCCAGTACCGCCGGCAATCGAGTGTAGGAGCATGAAACCCTAAGCATGTCATCATTAACCTACATGTCTTCACGAAGCCATCCTTCTTCCATGAGAAGAACAGTCCAATCGGAGAGACATCTCTCACCTCGAGACTATCACTCCCGTCCGCTTCCCGATCAATCATATCAAAGACCTCTTCTTGTACCGTCTCCCCGGCAGCGTACCCTGCAGCCCAGTTGTTGCCTGCACCGATCCCTTGCTTGCCGATGTAGAAATTCTCTGGGTTATAGATGTTCTTGTAGGGACCTGTTTGAATGCCATTGATGACCTAAGCCGTGTTAAAGTGGTATCGGTGCACGAGCAGCCAGAAGGTGAAGCCCATACCCTCGGTTCAAGATCAAGTAGGATTGCGCGTGGTATGTACCGCGTGTCGTCGCTCTGTCACGATCGGATCAGCCTCAAGTCCATTCCACATTAGACGGAGATGCTTCGCGAGTGGGTCCATACTTGGTAGAAGAAGACATCTTTCCGATCTCCTCCTTCAGTCGCAAAGTCCTCTAGATTCCCATCTTGGCTAATTCCGTGCTCCTGACATAACTGCTGCCAGAATTGACTGCCAACTACCAGATCTGAGTATCAGCACAGTACTGAGGATAGTGGGCTGGAAGAGTTCTCTGCACCGTCATGGTATCGTGAAACGTGCAGTAGGAGGACATACCGCTGTTGCCGCATTGGCCAGCTTGTATGGTGATAATCTCTCTAGAACCCCTATGAGCATTTGCGCAGGACGTGGATCTTATCACTGTTACCTGGGCATCGTTGCAATATGGGATCTTGCGCATTGTTTACAGGCTTTGTCGTTGGCAAGAGGGAGACGCGGGGAGCTTCGCTATTATAGAACTAGCGTGTTTCTGTTATCGATTACAACCCTATAGGGAAATGAATGAACCACCCTTTCTCGTCGTTATACAATCTCTATCGATGGCCGCTAAACTACACGATTATCCTACTCTATACCACCTTCTTTATGATCACCGAGTAGCGCCTTGGAGCATGTTCCCCAACTGCTATCGTTGCTGACGAGTAGTCCTCCTTGTCCACCTCCGATCGATGCCCTCTCCGAATTTCCACCAGAATAATATCCCAAATATTGCCACATATAGATTGATCCGGATGATATCCCATATCTGATGGCAATTCAGGTTAACATCGCGCTCTCCATCGTCCCACCGATCGCAAACATCCAGAAACTTCTTAGGATCATCCGTGATAACTCCATCGACCTCTTTCCGGATGCTCCATTTCATCATATCCTCCTCATTAACCGTCCACACATAAACTAGTCTATCCAGACTTCTGGCATCGCGGAGGAATTTGGCGCCGAAGGGACCCATGAGCGTCTTCTGCAGCAAGTTGAGGGATATGTTCGGGACGGAGAAGAACCGACGAGCGAACATGACAGAAAAGCCGATGTATGTTATTGGGAAAGTTGGCAGGTACTGATTGCACAGCGGTAGATATCTCGCCTTGAAACAAGAGATTAGCTTGCCTTCGAGAAGTCGTAGAGATCTGGGTAAGACGCACTGCCCAGCAGCCAAGCACCACCCGCTGGTTCCATGGTTTTTTATTTGCAGGTACTTGCCGGATGGTTTGCGAAATGAGCTTCATAACTTCGTCCGCATCATTATCCAGCTGCAGCTGTCGTTAGCCCTGGATCGGTCTCCCTTTACTGTTGGCCGACCTTGATATCCAGCAATAGCCATATGTCCTCCATACCAGACGTGTTGAGGTACTGCAGGAGGTCTCTCAATCTCGGCATTGGTTCATGCGGCGCCTTGAGTGTCCGCAATGTGCTTAGGTAGTTCCAGCCGCAGTTGATTATCCTATCTTTCTTCCCAAAGCAACGTTTGAGTGTAGGATCCTGCACGATATCAGAATCTGTAATCGGCTCGAAATTGCCACATTCAAGGCAAGACTTACATGTGATAGCACCACCACGCCATCACTGGATAGATGGATATCCGTCTCAATAGCATGCGCTCCGGCCTCCACTGCGCCCACGAATGCGCCCATTGTATTCTCGGGATGCTTGGCCTTGTACCCTCGATGTGCGATGCTCTGTGGTAATCTTCGGCCATGCTTGTTCGTGCGTGCGTGCGTCCAGGTAGCTGTGCGTCCATGGTAAGCCATGAGCCTTTGAGAAGCTGTTGAAGCGCATACGAAGAGGGAATACCACCGTCGGCTGCAATAGCGGTACCTCTGCTGAACCTTCAATCTTGGTATCGAAACAGAATGGGGATGCCATAGTTTCTAGCACTGGCGACTCTGCTTTCATCATGTGTAACTGGTATCTTAGCCGGGAATGAGCTCAGTGTGTAGAGGAAGGATCAGATGATGTCGAGAGTTTAAGGAGACGCTACTGTCATCAGTCGTGAAGCCAGTCAAGATAGGTAATCAGGTATGCGAAAGACGAAGAAGTTCTTCTGGCCACAGCGCCGGTCGATCAAGCTTTGTAGAAGATGACACTAAGGAACAAAGAGGAAAGTTAGTTTGTTTAGTGGGATAGATTTCCGCAATATTTAAGGTAATCCCTCTGGATCCCGCTTCAGCGAATGGCATGAAGCGCCCGTAACAGCTAAACAACAAGCGGGTCATCTTATGGCACTGCCCGCTATCCGAAAGTCGCTCGCACGGGAGACAATAATAAGAACCAAGCCCATGATTGTATGGTGTGCCGCATCACCCAACGCTTAGGCACGATCGGCGATAACCACCAGAAGAGACCGGGGATAAGACGATCCGAAGCATAAAAGGTCAGAGAAGTTCTCCAAGGGCCAAGGAAGCGGAAAAGCATGGAAGGAGTCGCTACATGATACAAGTGCAGGCTTCAGACGAAGTTGCACCAACGCTAAGGTACCTGAGTGATGATCATGTCAGCAACGTGATAAGGTAAGGTAGTCATGGGTCTCGGGCTGGCGCTATCTTTTCAATCCCAGGCTGCGGAAGGTGGGAGGTGGTAAGCCAAAGATCAAAAGATCTGCGGCCTGCTCCCTATCGGGCAGACACAAGGATCCTTCTGAGCGAATCAAAGGGAGCACTCGTCTTGAAGTGGGAGTCTCAGAATTCGTCAGCAGGGTACAGACGCAATTAAGCGTAGGTGGCTTGCGTAATGGGACGTGCATAGTTTCCTCATCAGTTCGAGTACATGTGTGCCTTCGTGCCGTATACGAGGGTGTGATTTGAAACGTCAGGAGTGCATTATGCGTTTGTCACTCTAATAATAAATCCACATGGAGGCCACCACTTTTTGGCTCGAGCCTGTGGCATATTGCCGCTCCATAGGAAGTAGAGTACAGTCAGTCGGCGCAGGAATGTTAGACCTTTCTCATATCCACAACGCATCGAATACAGTCTCCCTGCTTCATGACCTCGAAGGCACTGTTGATCTTGGCCAATGGCTGCCGATGTGTGATGAATTCATCAACCTTCAATTTTCCGGTCATGTAGTCGTCAACCAAATCGGGAAGCTGGGTGCGCCCCTTTATACCACCGAAAGCGCAACCTTTCCATACACGGCCGGTGACGAGTTGGAATGCTTTGTGATCTTGATCAGTACCTTTCTTACGGACGGCTGATAGGATATCATGGCTTACGTCTGGTGGAGATTTCTTGACCAGCAGCTGCAACACCGATTATGATGCTCTGTCCCCATCCCTTGTGACAAGCCTCCAGCGCCGCCCTCATCACACCAACATTACCTGTGCAATCGAAGGTGTAATCGCATCCGCCGTCCGTCATCTCGATCAGTTGTTCTTGAATGCTCTTGCCGCCCAATTTTGTTGGGTTGACGAAGTCCGTTGCTCCGAATTTCTTTCCCCAATCCTCCTTCGAATCGTTCACATCAACCACGATGATCTTACCCGCGCCGTTCTTTACCGCGCCCTGAATGACGGATAGCCCAACACACCCCGCACCGAAGACCGCAACGTTTGAGCCTTTCTCAACGTTGGCGGTGACCACCGCAGCACCGTACCCGGTAGTGATACCGCAGCCCAGTAAGCAGGTCTTGTCCATCGGTGCCTTAGGTGTGAGAGCGACAACAGAGATGTCCGCAACGACGGTGTACTGTGAGAAGGTTGAGGTTCCCATGAAGTGGAGTAAGTCTTTTCCCTTGGCCTTGAATCGCGAAGTCCCATCTGGCATCACGCCCTTGCCCTGAGTTGTTCGAATCTTCCCGCATAAGTTGGTCTTGCCGGACTTGCAGAACTTGCATTCGCGGCATTCTGGTGTGCTGGCCGAAAAGGGACTGTCAGCCTCTGATGCGTCGGGGGGAGGCATGCGGATGCCCTTGAACGTACTAAAGCGCAACGACATGGTCGCCCGGCTTAACTGATGTAACACCTTCGCCTACCGACTCGACAATACCAGCACCCTCATGGCCAAGTACAATGGGGAAAGCTCCTTCTGGATCCTTCCCAGACAATGTATATGCATCTGTAGCGTATTTAGCATCTCTCGGCAATCCAAGGGCATCTCCAGCACACCTGTGTGGCAGACTCCGGTATAGTAGATTTCGATTCGAACTTCGTGTGCTTTTGGTGGGGCAACCTCGACGTCTTCAATTGATAGGTCCTTGCCAGCTTCCCAGGCGACGGCAGCCTACACCACGTCAATTCCGACCTTTGCCTTCTCTACGTCGGATGAGTTCAAGCACACCTTGCATGTAATGGTCTATACAACGCATGATATTAGCCAATGACGTAATATGTGCCCGCAACCCGTGGTATGCTTGCCTTTCCAACAGTGTCCGCCGGCATGATGAATCTATGTAGAATAAAGCGCTCACAAACAATTGGGAAGTGATACAAGTTATTGATTGTACTTTGAAGCACTTCTGGAGAGGACGTTTTGCACGGAAAATTTCAGCTGAGGGGAAGAGGGGCAAGCCATTCGCCGCCAGTGGGAGATCAAAGGCGGCGGGCCACGCTCAAATGGAGCTTTTGAACTGGACTGGACAGCAGTGTGACTTTCGGTATTATGCTTCTCCGAGAACAGAATTGAAAGTGCTACGGTGGCCGAGCGGACAAGCTTCTGCACAGGATGTTGAAAGCGCTCGTTACTTTGGAAGACCAGATGGTAAATTCATGCCAGCAGGCTTCGAGGAGCGTGTCATATGCTTTCTAAATCGACACAGCGCAGTACTTGACAAAGCCACAAAAGCTCCGTTAAGAATGTTTGGCTGTGCGCTATCCAGTGGCCCCATGGCTGAAAGTCTTGCTGTACACCGCAGAGACAATGCACACTGAAGGAGCCAGTCAACCAAGAACGGGCCCCTCTCTGCGGCGTACAATCACGACCAAGAAGCAGCGCTGTCAGGCGCCAGTAACGCCAGCACTCCGAGGTGATGTGCTACCTGGGCTGTAGTACATACCCCTGCTTCCGCGGCGGCTTGATGACTCCTTTGACCTCTCATCTGCCTGGCATCTGCCCTGATTGCATCATAGCAGCATTCTGCTCTTGGAATCGCTGTCCTAATCGCTCTGACCCTTTGAGGTATTTGTCGACGCACCGCATCACGCAACCCTCCTCTTTGGAATGCAATGACTTCGTTGTGAAGTCATTCACACAGTCGTCAAAACACCGCTGGACAAGCTTAGAGTACATCTAGGTTAATGAGTTAAATCAGCGTCAAAGATCAATGAGAACAATGAAGTGGGCCGAGCAGGTACTCAATAGGCTACCAATCGTGACTGGCAAGAGCAATGGCAACGAGGAAAGCGAACTCACCGTCATGAATTCCTTCATCTGCTTCTTCTCCATCCTTGTCTGCAGCTCTCGCTGCTCTGCTGCATTAAGACTATGACACCCCTTTGTCAGTGCGCGCCCAGCTATGACAATACGCTGCAGAAGCTCACCCATCCATTATTACGATCCAATTTCAAGGGTGTTTGAGCCTGCTCGTCGGTTGCAGGATGGTTTTATCGAGTCTCAACAGCTTTGATGGTTTTCAAGCAGAGCTTCCTGCAGGCCGGACTTTTCAACTTAACCGAACCACTGAAAAGGCATGTCCGGGTGTAACGAGAACGCCAAGCTCTCAAAGTGACAGCGGAATTTAGGCAAAGGATGAACAGGAGAAATAGTTGTAGAGGTGGCAGACGGTAAATGTCAATATCAGGGTCTACCGAACACGAGGGAATTACCTAGTTCTCTTCTACCGCAGGAACTTCCTCCCATACGTTAGGCTTAGCTTAAGCATCACGATCTCTTTACAATACCTTAGATCACAAGCGAGAAAGCGTGACCAGAGCTCGAATCTAGTCCATCCTCGTAAACCTCCGCCTTTCTCAGAATTTGCTGCTCGGTTTGTCGCAGTGACAGACCAAGAGACTGTCGGAGCCTGTCCTAGGTGCATCAGCAACGTCACCTCCTCAGCTACTGCCACCAACATCGTAGCGCTGTCAACGTCGAGAGCAACATCGATTTACGTCCACCCACTACTCAGCCTTCTGTCCAATCTCTTTCAGCTTTCTTGCGTCTTCCCGGTTCACTCAGCAAACAGTGCATGAAGCAGGTTCTAGGAAGTTAGTTGTAGCGATATCTTTACAACGGCCGTGCAGCATCGATTTCTGGTTCTACCTGATCGCGTCTGTCGCGTTCTACATGACAACGAGCGAACTAGTGTTCAACGCGACCTTACTGCAAGGTTCAGCATCTTCAGTGACCGACTTATCAGCAGACGGCGAAGGTCTTTCCCTAGCGATAATTCGTACGCTCGCGCACCGACTTGCGACGGTTGTGGTTCCTACAGCGCATCCGCTCCAGACGTTAAACGGCTCTGAAGGGTAAGCTATTTCGGTACCAGCAACTACTTTTAGATCGCAAAACGTAGGACTTCAGACACTGGGACTCCAAGGACATACACTACACAGTCAGTCAGTCAGAGCGCTGTCTCGCTCTTGAGCCACTCGCATCATGGCAACTGGACATGATGCAACATCGTCTGCGCCACATGCTTTCCATCAAGCAGCGCAGCCCGCATCGCAGACCGCTGCCTCACCTCCGTCGAAGCGCGATCTTACATCATGGTGGAAACAATTCAAAAAGAACTCGAAAAAGGCGGAGGAAAAGGGTAATCTCCCCCACTTTGCTTTTCTCAGGAATATCTACTGGACCCAAGCCTCTTCAATATCTGAGAGGTGTGGAGCAAGTCGCTGGAGTTTGTCATTGCACGATCAGTGCTAGACATTAGTGGGGTGCACTTTGACACCTCACCACTTGATGTTGCATTTTTGAATCCGCATTTTGATATCCATCAGGTGTTACTGCACTATCATGCGAAGCTGCCACTGCACTTTGTTTCGATTTGATCAAGCTGAGAGGGCGCAAGGCTACCCTCGCTGCGTGTCTCCGCGCAAGCCATTGATCTCTACTCTAGATACGTTCTGTTACTGCAAATGCTCCCTTACTGTCGTTGGCTCCAACCTCCCATTACGTACCCTTCGATATTGTAAAAAAACGAGGTTGTAAGTACATCAGCTCACCAATTTTCTATAGCAGATCAACCGACTGGTATATTCGGAGTACCTCTTCAAGTTAGCATAAGGTATGCGAACGTGGCCATCTCTCTTACCAACGATCAAGGAGAGAGCTTCGTCTATGGATATGTGCCAATCGTTGTTGCCAAATGTGGAGTGTTCTTGAAAGAGAAAGGTACGTCGCCAATTAGAGCTATCTTCATTAAAATTCAGACCGTTCTATATTCACACTTCTGTTTAGCCACCGACGTTGAGGGGATCTTCCGGCTAAGTGGTTCCTCCAAACGCATCAAGGACCTGCAGGCGATTTTTGACTCCCCGGATCGTTACGGCAAAGGGTTGGACTGGACTGGCTATACCGTCCATGATGCGGCCAACATCCTGCGACGTTATTTGAACCAGCTTCCTGAACCGATAATTCCACTAGAGTTCTATGAGCGCTTCCGGGATCCTTTACGCACTCATCAACATCAAGCTGTAGGAGATATGGAAGCCCAAGCGCAAGATGTCGGGGACTTTAACCATGAGGAGGCCATCATCACTTACCAACGACTAATCACTGAGATGCCTCAGCTGAATAGACAACTCTTACTTTACATACTGGATCTTCTGGCAGTCTTTTCCTCCAAGTCTGATCTGAACCGAATGACATCACCGAATTTGGCAGCGATCTTTCAACCAGGGATGCTGTCTCATCCGTCGCATGACATGTCGCCGCAAGAGTATAGGCTCAGTCAAGATATCTTGATTTTCTTGATCGAGAACCAGGATAGCTTCTTGATTGGCATGACCGGTACCGCAGCAGACGAGCAGACGGTCAAAGAGGTTCAAAGTGGCGCGCCAACCCCCCAAGCGACGACACCAACCACAACTGTGCCCAGAGGCTCGAAAGCGACGATCGGCCGATCAACCTCTAATGCTAGTGCTGGAGCAGACAGCCTACGTAAATTCGGCGGCGTACGAAGAAACGTATCTGTTTCGTCCAAGCACTCGAAGCATTCTACCAATGTCGCCAGTCCCGTCACTCCGTCTTCTGGGGCTCCGTACGCAAATAATAATACCGGCGGTGGTGTTCACAGGAGCAACACACTTCCATCAAAGAAGTCACCAGCCTTATCATCAACTGCACGGTTCAGTAAACCTTCAGATCCTGCAACTCCGACCTCCGCTAAGCTCGCACCTCCCAATTTCGTCTCGTCTGACACTCGCACGTCTTCTTCCAGCCCACAGGCTCCGTCCACACAGCGATCGTTGTCGGCAACATCCTCTATAACTCCCACAGCTGAACATCCTCCGCCGATGGGATCTGGCTTGACATCCATCGGCAGTGCGAGAAGCGACGAGCGGCCAGTGCCTACGCAGAAACAACATCTCCCAGCCCTACCGATCGGCGTTGAGGGGCAGCCTGCGATCGTCACACCTACGAGGGAGCGCAAAGTTTCAAACTTCTTCTCAAAGTCTCCCACAAGCGACGGCGAACGGAAGGAAATGAGACAACCAAATAAGCTGAGGAAAAAGCGCGTACCAGGCAGTACCAACGAAAGCGCCCATAGTTCGACCAACTCGTTGCATGGCGGCCAAGTAGTCCCTGACTCTCCAGCGACTCCTCCCTTCCATACGCCAATGCCGACACCTGGAATCGGAAGTCAGACCAGACCTGATCCGATGTCATCGGTTCTTCCAACCATGTCAAATACTGAGGCAACTCCAACAACTGAAGTCCCACCGCAGCCCATGGATGGCATCCATGATCTAGAAGCCCCTCGCTTAGACGATTCAAACCTTCAACCTTCTTCTGACGCAACCCTCAAGCCAGCAAAATCACCTCCGCCGTCCCTACACTCGCGATCATCTATGACAGATCAATCTGATTTCGATCAGATGGACAATTCGGCCACTAGAGCTGCAAAGGCAGAGAAGCGACATCGTTGGCGTCTGTCTTCCTCGAACAAGAGTCACGACCATGCGAACATTGGCTCTGCGCCAAGCGGTTCTGACCTTGGTTCTAACGCCGGTGCAGCATTCAGTTCGAGCTCCATTGGAAGCTCCAATCGGGCCCGGAAGAGCATCACCAACGACTCACAGCAGCTTGGCACGGAGTCATCAAGCACTGGCTTTCCTTCAACCTTACAGTACTCAATCAACGATTCTGGACCTGGAAAAGAGAAGGACGTTTCTCCAGAAAGCGAGAAGAAAGGACCAATCGGGTGGTTCAAAGCCAAGGTGCAGCAGGCTAAAGAGGAGAGAAAAGAGCGGGAAGCGGAGAAGGACAGGACGAAGAGCCCTCCGAGGAACGGAGCGGACAGAGCAGGTAGCCGACAGAGTCTGTCGGCTGTGGCTCAAGAAGGTCAGCCGAACCGTGGAAGATCGCTGGACATGAGAAGGGATGGAGGGGCGGAGAAGGATGGACAGCCCCCTCTGCCAAATAGTATCGCGCCGCCATAGTAAGGTGGCTGCTTCATCACAATCGCCTAAATTTGTAATTTCTCCGTTGTCAAGATATCTGAGCGATCTGGAGTTGAACAGGATGTTCGGATACCCCATGCACAAGAACGAGATCTGCTTGTTAACCTTTCCAACGCCAGTTATGTTTACAATCACCTTATTTTCTTAGTCGTTCAAGAAATTATATCTACATTCTGGAGGATGAATGGCTCATAGTACACTACATCCTGATTCTATGGAGATGACGTTCCAGTCCCATTTCCCACGGCCCTCACTGCCTGGTAAACAACGAGCGCTCCCAGTCCTGAAAACATGTTGAGGAGTCTGGTAATTGGAACATGGATGGGGAGGTTTCTGATACGATCACACCGCAGTGACAATAATCCAGAGCGGTATGAGGCAGTGCTATGTAAAGGATGATAATAATAAACCTTCCACATAAGGTTACTCGTCAGATGTCAATTTAAGATCATATCATGCACGGAACGTCGACCAATGTTTCGACCGCCAACCTTTACGTCGGTGGCGTTCGTTTTCGACCAATACGCTCTGGCGCCGGGGCTTAAAATAGAAGTCCCTGCAAAGCGGCATTCAGAAGCCGTCTGGAACCTCACGTGGGTGGAGTTACCGTAGTTAACGTTTTTAAGATTACCACCATGGCCCATGCTTACCTTATGAGCATGTAACCCCCATTTCGTAAATAATCCTGCCCGGTCTTCTCATATGCAACGTGATTGAGCAGGGCCACCAGGTTGTGCAAAGTGTCTAATTCTCGTAAATACAATATCTTGGCAAGACACGCTTATTTGATAATACGGGCCAAGAAGTCACTTTGGCACACGTGCGCTATCATTACGAGTACCTTACGAGCAAATTAAGGTTATAGCAGCTTAGCTCATTTGGGAAGCTGGCTGAACTGACACATCTTCTGCCTTTCGTTCATGCTTCTCCGTCAACTCATGGGACCAGCAGCGACTGCCTTTCAATGTACTACTATTTACCTTCGTTCTATTGCTAGATATTGTGTTTGATTGTTCCTGAGTGCCTTCAGCGGTCACTCATCGGTCATTGAACATCCCTTTCGATCAAGCTTTCATCCTTGGCACCTGTAAGCGAGCTTTCGCTTTTCTAAAGGTCAGATTCTGCCCTCGTACAGTTAACCTTGACCTCTATTCACCATCGTGAGATTGCTGACGTCGCGACTCTGCAGGTAACAGCACTCGTTTAGTCGAACTCGCTTTTGTCCACACTGCTACGCAATCTCCCAAAATCCCGAATACACCCTCCCTACTTTCCACAGACGCGATCCTCGCCATGCTTTCTCTCCGTAACCTGCTCTTTTGCTCTCTGCTTCTGGCGCTATTTTCGGCTTTCGTAGCGGCGGAACACACCTTCGACGATGGCGATGGCGCAGCAGAAGCTGTAGCCGACATGTCCGCGTTCCAACAACTGCTGAGAGAGGTGGACGAGGGTGCTTTGCACGCCGCCCTACATGATTATTCACCTACGAAGTTTAAGCATGGCGTGTTCAGAGAAGATCGCACTGCCATGGAGGCTGTACATCAAGAAAACGCTGCCATCGCCACTAAGCTGATCTCGATCGCGAAAAGGGCCGACCCGACGAATACGACGTCAGCGCCGGCGACGAGCACAGAGACGGTCGCAGTACCACCGTCCAGCTCGGCAGTCAACCCCGTAATGCCGAGCAGTAGAAGCACGGAGAGACAGACCCCGGTCCCCATGCCGCAATCAAGTCAGGGAAGTCCAAGCAGCCAAGCCGCAAGTTCGGCACCGGCGAGTAGTAATGTTGCACCAACAACGGTTTTGATCACGAGTACCCGACCGGCAAGCACAGTCGTGGCTTCGAGCGGAACCCCAGCGTCCTCGCAGGGTCAGCCAAGCTCCCAGGGTCAGCCGAGCTCACAAGCTCAGTCCAGCGACGCGAGCTCATCACCAGCGGCAACATCCGCAGGTGCGGGCACATCTCCAGGTGGAGTCGTCACATCTCCGGGTGCTGTCGTCACTACAATGGACGTGTCTGGCGCAACAATCATCAGCACAGTCGGTGGAGGATTTGTGACGCTATCGCCCTCAAGTGGTGGCTCGCCTGCATCCCCGAGCGATTCTTCGGCATCTCCGGGTGCTGTCGTCACTACAATGGACGGGTCTGGCGCAACAATCATCAGCACAGTCGGTGGAGGATTTGTGACGCTATCGCCCTCAAATGGTGGCTCGCCTGCATCCCCTAGCGACTCGGCAGCATCCGCTGGCGGAGCCTCAGGCGCAGCCACAACAGCAGGGGCATCACCGAACGGTGCATCCTCAAGCTCAATCACCTCCACAATCCTCCACACTACCACTTTACCAGACGGCAGCCAGAGCACAGTGACTGCTGTGACTGTCATCCCAGCACCATACGGAGCCGCGCCAACGCCGAGCGGAACCGCCGGTGCAAAACCCGCAACTACAACTACGGGCCAACCGGGTCTCCAATCAGGCGCGGCGGCGGCTAGTATGGGTAAAGAGATGGTCTTGATGCTTGGTGGAGCGGTCGCTGTTGCTATGATGATATAAGAATGGGGGACTGAGATTGGGGAGATTGGGGCCCAGGGCCTGGTGATCTTTGGAGCACTTGATTTATCATCATGTGGATTTATACTTCTGCACACGAATTTACTATCTACCGGGCTTTCTCAGGCGTCTAGTGCTTTCGTAACCATTTGGTTTTGCGGCGTGTTATGCATGGCTTGAGTGATGATTCGATGATGGTGGCAGGAGGTGTGGCGAGGAGCGAATCTGTACAAACATGTGCCATATGACGAATAAAAGCTACGTATTTAGTCACCCTACGTCGTTGAATGCGTGCGCTCTGCCATGTCCGCCACCGACCAATGGCGACGAACAGAGTAGAATAACACCAAAAACGACAACCAACCCCGAGCAATACAGGATTGCCGCTCAACCAACCATTCAATCCCCGAGAAAGTAGCCCCTTCCCCATCCCCAGCCGCATTTCTCCATCCGTGCCAGATAATCACCTCCTTTCCGGCGGCCATTCGTAGGCGATTCCAAGAGCGTGGAGTCGCACTCCAGAACGTCTAGGCAAGCCAGGCAGGCAGGCAGGTTCAGGGTCAGGGTCAGGGTCAGGGTCTCGCGGAGCAGCGTCTGAAGATGAGCGCAATAGGGGCTCGGGGTGCTAGAGAGAGTGCTGATGCGGGTGAGGGCGGGTGAACTCGGGAGGAGGATTGCGTAAGGTATGGGAGCAGGTAGAGGATCAGGTAGGGAGGAGGGTTAGTTTAGGGGGAGAGATGGGAGGGGAGGAGGGGATGAGTTGATGTGATGTGGCGGAAGGTTGGAGATTTAAATTGGCAGCCAAAAGAGTATGGGGGGTATTGTAGCTAATATAAGGCGTGACGAGATTAATGGGGAATGGAAGCTCGACAATGCTATGTTTCGGGGTGTACAGATGAGGCGGTGTTCGTGGATATGATTGTCAAGCGTTGTCAATACAATGTGAGAGGGCCGGTGTGTCAGCTTATTCGCATGAAGACTGTTGATGGTTCTTTATATAACTGTAATGTTCTTGAGACCCAGCATATGATTAGGAGCAAGGGTGGAAAAAGAGACCACTTTGTCTTGCATGAACCAGCTCGAAACAGTAGCCTCTGACCTGCCCGTAGCCTTTCCTTTCCCCAAATCCACCGAAAGGCGGTGATTATCCCGGCCCAATCCTCGGCCTGATTAGGTCATTAGTACCGTTCTCTGATCGTATCGAGATCAGAAGGTGGACTCACATGTCATGATGCTCACTCAGATTGCTCAAATATCTATTTAGCTCTTCTACCCTCTCTTTATGTGTCTTCACTCCTTCGCGCTTTAGTCTCTCGTCGAGCTGTGGGATGGAAACATGAGAATTAGCATTTCTATCCTCTATCCGCCCGTCATCTCTCGTATTGGGGGTTAGGGCCAAGAGCATGGAAGAGAGAAAAGGTACAGGCATGGCGAAACCAGCGACGTACCCTCTTCCTTCTCATCTCCTCATGCCTCCTCTCCGCTTCCGTCTTGTGTACATGCGGTCCCGGCTCTTCCTCCTCGACATCTGCTTCCTGCAACGGATTCACAGCTCGCTCTTTCGCTACCGTTGCTTCTTCTGAAATAGTGTTCCCCGGTCGTTCTTTTCGTGGCTCCCTCACACCCTCTCCTTCTCCGGTCAACTTTCGCTCGGCGCTGCCTGCTCGCTCGTCGGATGACGATGTGGGTTTGGATTTCTTTTTCTTCTTTTTGGTGATGCCGGCGTCTTTGGCCCCTTTGAGTCTAAGAGAGCCGCCCGTTGTGGAGGAGAGGTAGTCATCTTTGACCATTCTGAGGAGGCCTAGGGGGAAGTTGTGGGGGAAGTGCTTACGGTGATGTGGGATGGTAAAGCTTGGTGCACGGACCAGAATTGGCGGGGAAAGGATAAAGCGGAGCCGACGACGCGTCTGACGGGTGGGGATGATGCTACACCAATTTTGAGAAACGGAGTAAAGATATACTAGATCATATCATACTTCACGGCTATCTGGATATCTGCAGTACTGGAATAGTTTCTGCTCAGCTGGCTAATCTTTGGCGTCAGCCAACTTATCAGCCTCCCAGGTGCTTCTGGGGTGCCATAGGATTTGTGCAACATCTCATACTGCAGTCCTCGATCGAAGTCCAACAATTCTGAGGATTTTCAACCCGTGCTTACATGATGCGTACCTCTCGCATTGCCAAAGAGACCTCGAAAAGCACTCAAGCAATTCCACCTACGAAAAGATCGACGCGACTACAGGCCCGAAACTTCGCGCAAGCACTCAGCGCATATGCCGCCGATGGGTCATCTACCATCAAGACCGAAGAAAAAGATGAGAAGACCAAACAAGATATAACGAGCGGTGGTGACACTTCAGACCTTTCGACCGCAGACTCGACGTATAGCGCGGATATCGAAGACTTGTCCGTGCCTCTGATGGGTTTAAGGAAACGGAAACGTGGTGTAGACACTCCGTCTATGATCACATCTAACATCCCAACCTCCAATGTCCGTACATCCCCGCACAAAACAGGCAGCCGGAGCGATGTTCAAAGCAACAATACTTCAAGGAAGGCCAAGAAGCAACCGGTGAAGAAGGTAATCAAGGAGAATGGAGAGGTTGAGATTCACCCACCGCCCAATTGGGAAGAGATCTACGAAGCGGTGAAGGAGATGAGGAAGAAGGTGCTGGCACCAGTGGACACGATGGGCTGTGAGACGCTGGCCCAAGAGCATTCGTCACCTAGAGTACGTGCCCAAATTCAAGGTCTTCCGACATGAGGAAAGGCTGCTAATGAAGTCGCTTTTTCAATAGGACAAACGCTTCCAGACTCTTATCGCGCTCATGCTCTCTTCCCAAACAAAAGACACCACTAACGCCATCGCCATGCGCCGCCTCCAAACAGAACTATCACATCCAGGCCTCACTCTTGAGAACATACTCGCCCTGTCACCAGAGAAACTCAATGAGCTAATCTGGGTCGTTGGGTTCCACAACAACAAAACGCGCCACATCAAAGCCACCGCGCTCATCCTACGCGATCAGTGGGAAAGCGACATTCCCGATACCGTCGAAGGGCTGATGTCCCTCCCAGGGGTCGGGCCTAAGATGGCGTATCTCTGCATGAGTGCTGCTTGGGGAAGAATTGAAGGCATAGGCGTTGATGTACATGTGCATAGAATAACGAATCTATGGGGATGGCATAAGACGAGGATGCCCGAGGAGACGCGCACGACTCTGGAGGCGTGGTTGCCGAAGGATAGATGGCATGAGATTAATCATCTCTTAGTGGGGTTCGGACAGACAGTTTGTTTGCCGGTGGGAAGAAGGTGTGGGGAGTGTGTTTTAAGTGAGATGCGTTTATGTCCGAGTGCTGTGGTCGAAAGGAAGAAGGGCTATTCAAGGAACAGAACCGGGAGGAGGGAGATAGAGGCCACTAGCGGCGACGCGAAACTGAAGACCAGGGAAGACACGGTGGACATGGTGGCAGGGAACAAAGACGTGAGGGAAGTTGACTTCAAGGTGGGATATACAGAAGATCCAGGAGAGGACCTTGAAAGGACATCACAGTCTGATACTGAACACATGGACAGGATATCAAATTCAACGCGGCTCGAAGGCGTCCGCCGGCCTAGGCATCCTTCTCCTCAACTACCCAACGAACTATTGCTCCAAATCTTTAGCTACTCCTCGAGCTCCTCCTTAATTTCAGCAAGGCTAACATGCAAGCTTTGGCACCATCTCGTTCCCCCAGAGATGCTATTCAATAAAATTTCCATTTCGTCCGAGTGCAACGATCTTCAGTATTTGAATGAGCTTGCCAGCCACGGGATTTACAGCAAATGCGTTAGGGAACTCATATGCCCTTCATGGACTTACGATTCATTCGGACTCGCCCTGGAAAAACCTAGAATGGATTTTAACGATCTTCGTGGCGGCTATTACTTTGGCAGCTCCGCGCTTCATATGTATCCGGAGACCTTTCAGCAAACCGTGCAAGCGTTTTCAAATATTGAAACCCTAAGGCTCTCCCTCGATGTCTTTCAACACCCTATGAGCGGAGTTTGGAGGCCCTTTTCAACAGCTTTGGGATCGCTCAGGTGTCTTCAAAGCCTGACAATACATGTGGACGTGACACATGACCCGGAGAACACCCAACGAGCTCTACTATCCGATGTTTTCGGATCGAATATTTGGCCTCATCTCATCTCTCTGAAGTTGGAGACTTTCCACGATTATGAAGAGGAACTCGTAGATCTGTTAGTCAAGCATTGCGGCACCCTTAAGCACCTCCGGCTGCGAAACAGGGAGCTCCTTGAAGGTACGTGGGAAGGACTGTTCGACAAGGTGCTATCTTCAATGCATCTCGCCCCTATTGGTATACAACCCCCCTTGCTGGATCCGAACGGCTCTGATCGTTATTACTCGAACATACGGAGGGCAGCTTTCGTAAGGTTGTATTGATAAGTTGTCGCATGGCTGTAAGATTTCTCTCAATGAGCGTTGACACAGCGGATACTCTTCGAAAACTTTGCTTGTAATGTCGTGGCCGGGAAATCCCCTTCCGGTTTAGGCTGCCGCCGTTTCCGGTATAACTCTTGGCTTACCTAACCCGCCGCTTTTGACGTCTTTCTATAAGAACCCCCCACATCCCCCTCCTCGACCTGTCCATTTTTCCTTCCTTCCCTACTCCCTCGCCCATACTTCGCGTGTCAGGCGACCTCTCCCGCCCCTCCCCCTCCCAAAGGCTGCCTTGCTTCTGCGCTGCTTCGCCCTCTTCGCTCCTACCATCGCCGATCGTCTTCGCTGCGCGGCCTTACTCGACGTCACCTTCGTCACCGGGGCGCCTGAAGTTCGGCCACTGTGTCAGATGTTGCAGTGTGCAAGCACCCCGTTGCGATCTCAGCTGACCCGGATGCGCAAAATGTCTTCGTCCCGGATCAGCCTGCTACGCAACGTTCTACGACTTGTCCTTTGCAGCTTCTTCAAGGCAGCGATGGATCTGAAAATTCAGCTTGTATCTCAGATGCACTCCTTTTATCCGATTGCGTCTCTCTCAGAAGTTTTCTGTCAATCTTCTCTCTTCTTCTCCTCCTTCAGCTCAGCATGCATCACAACTCAACGACTCAATTGCTCAATCGCTCGATTGCTTGATGGCTGTGTTGCAGAACAGTGATCAGACTGAGAAGAGATGTTGTGACGTCGCACCTTGCCTGTCAGCGAGGCCTTGAGGATCATTGCGATGTAACTGGACGGCACTAATGCTGCAGTGAGATGTGACTCATTGCGCATGCATCAGAGATGAAGGCTGTGCTGAATCCGTCATCACTCACATGAACAGATACTTCTGTTCAGAGATGAAGGCAAGGCTGATTTAGCCCATCTAATTCCCGGTGATGAATCCTGCATGGACCGCAGTTGGAATACTTGCCAACATGGATATCCAGCATGGCACAGCCAGGCAGAAACAGCCTTGGTGGTGATGAGGCCTTTCATCAGCTGCATACATCATGGTGTGATGGGCCCCTCACTAACGTTTCAGTTGGGATCCACCTGCTTTAGGCAGTCATCACAACCGTTGCGCCTGACAGCAAGTGCGGGTGAGCTTGGAATTTTTGCGGGCTAGAACGCGGGGCTGTGCAGCTGAGGGTTCAGGGTTATGCTGGAGAGCCTGCAAGGGCCGCGTCTTGAATAGATAAAGCTGCACTCACACACCTCTGAAGTTTTACCCTCGGTGCTCCCTGGGTAAATTATCGATTGAATTGGTGCTTCATAGATTTGTGTTTGCAAAGCACTGATGTCAGCAAAACCTTCCTGTGAATGGTCAGTTGAGGTCCTCCACCGGAAAGAGACATAATTCAATTTCCAGTGTTAGTGCTCTTGGTGTGTCTTCACATCGTGACGTCAAGCTTACTAAGCATTCCCATCACATATTTCTTAATATTCTAGAAGGGTTCCGATAGTTTATTGGGCTCACAGTACGGACCTTCCTATGCCAAGCTCGGTTGGCACTATCAACCACTAGCACATTGCAGGCCATGGAAGTCTTGCCGATCATTCTCCCTCCTCTCTCCACCCATGCTTTATTCCGTTGTCCTGTCCTCTTCAATTGCACAGAGAATTGTCGGCAAGGAAAAGCGCTTTGCAGCAAGATGCAATTTGTCCAGATAGACCAGTATGTTACACTCTGATGTGTTACGGTACATGGAGTGCATTCCAATCAAGAACCTACGACGTCTTCTTGGGAGAACGACTTGCCTTCAACATAATACCTACAGTGTATGAGATAGTGCCTGCGGAGAGGACCTTGTGTTCTGAATTTCTAAGCATGTCACTGGTTGCTGATATCCTCGAACCATGACGAAACTGCGGACTAACCTTGATCCTCTATTTCGCATTCCAAATTCATGACCGACCTCGCCGAGCGTATAGCCGTCCAACAGTAGGTCTCCTGACAAGCCCACTCGTGAACGCACAATGTCCCACCTCCGTTTCACTCAATCCCAAGTACAACTCTCCCCACTGCAACAGATCCTGCGCCGCCCTCTCGCCATGATCTGTATGACAAGCCGCCGCAATAGCCACGCTACAGCTCCCAGCCACGGGCATCGCACTGTCGAACTTGAAGTAGCTCATCCCCACCACTACAACCACCAGCACCACGCCGGCGACGGCACTGAAGACCATCGCCATGGGGCTAAAGCCACAAGTAACGACTGCGATGGCATTAGCAAGGTCCCCGTCGGCGTTGTACGTGCTCACGACGGCGAGGAAGATGGACTGCGACACCAGCCAGTGCAACAGCAAGCTCAGCAGGATCAGCGGCGCGGCGACACGGTACGGCAGCTGGAGGAAGTAGGTCCGGCGCTGGGGGCTGCTTGGCTTGCTCACGCGCAACCCTTTGCGACTCACGGCGTAACCTGACCATTCTTGGGCGAGGAACATGGACGTCACGAGCCCGTTGAGTGTCATGTAAAGGAAGCTGAGGACGAGCTGGGGCGTGTTGGCGATGAGCGTGGCGGCGACGATGGCGGTGTCGGCGTCGTGGATCTTGGAGAGTGACCAGCCGGTGATTAGTGTGGAGGGATGCACGGCGCCGAACCCAAGGGCCCAGAGGTTGCCTTTGGCTTTGGCGGGGAGGGAGCCAATGGCGAGGCCCAAAAGACCGAGGATGGTTAGTATGGCGGCGAGGAAGAGGATGATGAAGAGCGTCCAGCGGCGAGCACTGGCTGCGGTGCGCCATTGGAGACGTCGCGCCGCGTAGGGCTTGGGCTCAGGGTCAGAGATTACGGTGAGGGACTTGGCGACGACGTCGGCTTTGCTGACGAGGCACATGCCTGTAGTTGTCTTGTCGGGCCGTGAGAGGAAGGATTGGATCGCGTCCCCCACTGTAATTAGCGGATCGTCTTTGACGTAAAAGGCAACGTAGAGCATAGAGACCACCTTGCCGAGGTTGCAGATGACGACAATAACCAATATCACGATATTAACATTGTATCCGCATTGTCCGCCCGTCTTCTCGCTGAGGCAGTAGTCAACTGGAAGACCTTGAGGCGCCCACTGCGCCGCGTCTGCTACAACCTTGGAGATAAAGTTGTAACAGCAACCGGCTTTGAGCTCATCACAGTGATAATCGGCATAATCGTCGGGTATGCCAATTTTCTTGGAGATATCCGGATCGGAGCAAAGCCTGTACTTGCTGTTCAGCCTTCAAAGCTGCGCTCCAACGAAGTTTAGTCTCACCATGCGTAAGGGTCGTAGCCGAATGCTCCAACTGCAGTGTTGAAGCTGTAGCTGTCAATGTTGAGCAGAGACCTATGTAAGCATGGACCATTACCGCAGGGTTCACCAAGGACGAAATTCGTGGCGTTGGAGACTATCACTACTGTCCGTCGATCGCTCACGAAGTCGGTGGCGTAGGCAGATATGCACTCGGCCGGAGTAAGCTTCTCCCACGAACCCGCATCGCTCTGGATTCGTCCTATAGTGTGGTCCAGCGTCCTGTTGTCATGGAGAAGGCTGCCTTGATAGACTAACCCTGTAGTATCGAATCCAGCGCCTTGGGTAAAGTTCTCGGCTGCATAAACAATGTAATAGTCGTTGGTGGAAATTGACGAGAAAAATGCAGAATTGTATCTACTAGAATGTAAGGTCAAACGAATTGGCGGTACGGACTTTGGGAGCTCACAGTAGATGAAGGGGTATCGAAGAGACGCCCAGACACCACCAAAAGAAGAGCTTCCTTTTGCCAATTGCCTTCAGATTCCTGATACTTGGCACCCCAATATCTAACCATTCGCCACTGGCGTGCGTCTTGTTGATCTCTTTGCGGGTCGGAGCCGAGAGACACTGCATGCAATAGTTGCTCGCACTGAGTAAAACAGCACTGACGGCGTTGATGGCCAAGTGAACCCATACGTTGATTCTTTCCACGTCTTGGCAATCGCCACGGCGGAGGGTCAAGATCGTGGAGTGCACTGTGCTCGTGACCTTACTCAACTGCACACCAACCCATATGGTGACGCTCAGGTTGATGAGAAAAACGAGCGACGTGCACGATGCGGCGACTATGGCTCCAAAACGCCACCCAGCGACGTCGAAGTCGCTCGGTGTACTCCACTCAGGCTCAATATCGGGATCGGTTGGCTCATTATTTTCGCGTGAAAGGGGTTTCTTCCAGTCATCGGTGCTGCTGTGGGACGTGTTGAGGTTGCTCAAGAGAATTCCGGCGCCATCTCGTGCTTCTCCAGTATCCGGCAGCGCTTCATACCTCGCAGAGGCGCGTGCTAGCATTAGGCAGTCTAGTTCTCGGTTGTGAATGGATCCGCTGTTGCACGTTCTGACCTTTATCGTGAGAGAATCAACAGCAAATAAAGGTCGCAAAAGAGGGTTTAGGGAAGCAAGGTGAAATTCGAGCCATCGAAAGGAAGGTGGAAGATCAATTCTCAGTATGACTCTACTGAGTCGGAACTTGGGTTGTGGCACAGCAGCTGTCGCAAGGCTATGAGATTGGGGGCGAAAATCGTCCACAGAATGGTCAGTCCTCCGTTGCAAGTTTAGAAGTAATCCCTGCAGCGTGCACGTCCCTACGTCTGCAACAACAAAACCCAGAGTCAACTCCAACTTTCAAAATCCTATAACTCTATCAGTATGGCTCCTTCTCAGTCCAAAATAGGTATCATTATCTTCGCAAAAAAACGCTCTATCCAATGCTGAGTCAACTCCTAAGCCGCTACATCGTACTACAATGTACCGTCGCGCCACAGGCAAAATCCAGTCCAGAGACCAGTATATCAACAACGCGTCGTTACTCACAAAGCAACAACAGCTGACGGGTGTCAACGAGATCAATCAGCTTACAGATCAAGGGCTTCCTCCTACAAATGCAATGGTTCGCAACTTTGCCATGGAATTAGCCAAAAAACGTCCTGGCAAGAACTGGGTTTATCGCTTCGTTGATACTCATAGCAATGTTTTGAAATCTGGCTTCTTAACAGGCCTAGATCTAAGCCGAAGAAAAGCAGATAATGCATATTGTTGGAATAAACGGGGCCTTTTTTCTAGGAGTTCAGCCCTAGCCTTGGCTTCGGGTTTCTCCGTGTCACATGATGCTGCTTAGTCAGCGCATACCTAAAAGCTTTCTCTTGTGTATCTCAGATTCTAGTCCTTAAGACTCAAGATAAGAAGACAAGACCTAATATTAAGATCTTTAAATGTTCACCTTTTAACAGGTTATGAGCTCAGCTTTTCACTCTATTTAAAACATCTTCTTCTTCTCATCTTTTGTACCTTGCTGTTGTTGTTATTAAACAGCTTTTATCTTGATAGCCTATCTGTGTGCTTCTTCAAGCCTTTCTCATTTTAATAGCCTATTTGAGTGCTTTCTTAAACAACTCATTGTCTTAATACTCTTGAGTGGCCTTTTGCCTTTTTAATAGCCTACATGTTTTGATGTTTGCTTTAGCAGTAACAACTCACATAATCATGACTTTCTTAAATGACACCTTTAACTTCTCTTGTCTTGCTGGCGCTAGTAACTATGCCTCATGAGCCACTAACATCAAGTTTGTTCTCATAAACAAAGACTTATGAGCTGTTGTTTCTGACACCTCTTTTGAGCCAGTTACATTACTAGATGATGTTAACACTTTGAACTCAAAGTCCTCATCTGAATACATTGTCTGAAGTAGAAAAAATGACAGAGCATGTGCCACTATAGCACTTTCTTGTCAGAATGGCTTTAAGAGTTTCATTCAAGATCTTACTGTTATAGTTATTCTGATGATTTACCACCCCTCTTCAATTTGTCTTTTTTGCATTGTGCTCTTTTTTCTTCTGACATTTTTCTCTTTTGCTTTCTTTTCTTTTGCTCACCTGACATGACATAATACTAATTAGTGAAAGGGTATATAGCTGAGGTAAATTGTCTGAATAGAAAGACAGCTTTTTTACCTTGAAACAAACTTAACCAATAACAATTTGATAGCATCAACTGCATCATCAGAATGAAAGTTCATCAGGCTCTAGCTTGCTAGATCATCAGATCTTCAGCTTTATCTTACCTTTGCTTCTTTAATATCTGATGACCTTATCACCTTTATTCATAATGTCACTACTCTATATGAATGACTGAGTGTCTGAGAAACTCAATCAGGTACTCAATCAGACACAAGCTTCTCTTTTAGTTGAACACACAATAGGTCATTGTTTAACACTGCCTTATGAGCCTTTACTCAAAACATAGCAACATTACAAAACAACTCTTTCTTTCTTCAGTGGGCTGCAGAAACAGTCAGCCAGCCTACTGATTCTGACAGTACTTTGAAGTTCAACTCATTTAACTCATTTGCTGCAGAACAATGTCTATGCTGTTCAATAGCCACATCATTGAACTTGAACCTTAACACCCTTAGGCATTTTACCACATCATTGTCTTTACATCAGTCAGAATTCAGCTCAGAAACTACTGAAAACATATCTTAAAACCAATCTGAAGATATAACAAATAACAACTGCAATGAGAGCCCTCAGAACAACAATGACAGTACACCTGCGTCAGCTGAAATGAACTCAGCTGTTTGAGAACAAATTCTACAGATCATTGCCGTCTCAGTAGCATGAGGACAATCACAAAGCCACAATGCCTTTCAGTGTGGCTTATCTGGTTCATCTAAACCATCTGAGCCTTGTGGTTCAGAGAGAGAGAACAACAACAATGATGATCGGAATTTCAGCTGAAAATCAGCTGATATTGACCTCTTCTATTCTAACATGCTTAAGAACTGAGGTGACAGCAATGTAGTTGATAAGAATAACAAGAATTACTATCAGAACATCTACTCTTTTATCAATCAGATAAGAGTGACTGCAGCTATCTGAGATGCTAAGCAGATACATCAGAACCTTAATGCAAACTTGTGTGAAGAAGCTGAGCTTTGATGAAATACACAACTTTCAGAGATTACCTGCCTAGGTTTAGTGGCTCACTTTAACAGCGTCAAAGAATGATGCAAGGCACTAGAGAAACACTTTAAGGTATTCTCTAGTGAGGCATGAAACAAGTTCACCACAATCAGATATACCCTCAAAGATGTTAGAAGCCACTGAAGTTCAATTGAATATGTCATCACCCTTATGACAGCAGTCAAAAGCTGTGAGCAAAATGAATCAAAATTTGATCTGATGATTCAGACATAAATGCACATTGACATGCCTCTTTGCTGTGACATTGATGAACTGAAGAATGAGACTATCATTGAAGAGTTTGTCAACATTCTGTTGAACAAGTAGACAAACTGATATAACAGCTACTCTTGTGCTCAACCTGACAGAATGATTCAAAGAAATCAACAAGATCAGTATAACTCAGATCGGGGCAACTGTGAGCAAAATGCCTACAATCATTAACCTTCTTTTGTTTCATATTATCAGCCATATCAGCCTTCAAGATACAGATATTCTCTCTACTATTCTTTCAAGCCATCAGGTCAATTTAATAACCAGCTGTAACAGCAGAATTCATATCAGCAGTGACTGCAGAGCGTGTTGTCAAACACTCAGCTAAATTTCAGACTGCCTCTTCAAATCACATCAGAGAACAAAAGACTGTCATCTGAGTTCTTCATACCTAATCAGCGGTATGTTAATCAGAACAGACAGCCTTTCAACTGACTGAACCACTGAGAAGCACATAACAGTTATGTAGAAAGAGGGCGCGATGATTATGACAATCAGGCATATTGATTGAATGAGAACCAGTCTCTAGAAGAAAACCCACCAACTGATGATCAGACAGAGTATCAGAATTTTGAAAATGTGTACTATAACAGAGAGTATCACAAAGCCAATATGTCAGACATTCAGAACAATCAGCATGATGTGGTCTATGAACCAGAAAATACTCAGAAACCTGAAGAAGAAGACACTTCAAAGGTTGATGAAGTGGTCAATGTTAAACATGTGACTGAAACTCATATTCTCTGTCAAACATGCAAACAGAACTTTCTCTCAAAGAACAAACTTTATTTACATTTACATGCAGGATGTCAGAAGCAGCCCAAAATTCAAAAATCTTAGTCACTGAAGAATATGCCAACATTTGTCAAATTCACAGCAAAAAGAAAAGACATCAAGGGCTATAGGTTTAGAGGTTGAAGATATGTCACGGCTCTGGCCTGACTTACCTCAAAAGAAAAGAATAAACTCATATGTCTGAACACTGAATGCATCATGAGCCTTGTGAATAGAGAATTTCTGATGAAGCAAGCGCTTAAAACTATCATAAAGTGAATGTTCTTGTCAATACAGATTAAAGACATAGAGATCAGAACTCATCAGTGTGAGAAATATGTGAATCTAGCCATCTACCTCTCAGATAATAAAACCAGAATCATCATCATAGAACAAGAGGTTCACATTGTTAAAGACCTCAAGGCGAAAATGCTGGTTGGCCTTGACATTTTGAGCTCAAAAAAAATCTTCATAATGATGAACAATACTGAAGCTGTAATCAAAAGCTGCAACAACATCAGAGTACCTCTAACTGTACATTTCTGATTGGCAAATCAGATTAAGAAAACCATTCTTTCAGAGAAAACAATCAGCATTTCATCAAGAAGCTATGCTACTGTTAATGTAGTTAAGACCAGTCTATCAAAGGATTGAGACCTGTTATTTGAGCCGGAATGTTAACAGGGAGATTCATCAGTATATGCTCATATTGTTGATCATATGATAGCAGTTTAAGTTCAGAATGACACAGATATGCCTCTCATCATACTCAGAAAAACCTGCTTAAGTCATGTAATAGAGTATGAAGCTGATAAGTGCTATTTAGCCAACCTGAAAGATGCTGAGCTTGCAGCCTCAATCAAGGTCAACTGAGCAAACTGAGTCAGAACATGCTTCTGTGAGGTGTTAACTGCAGTCACAGCATTTCATCTAGAAGCTATCAGTCAACCTGAACGAAAAATTGACCATGAAGTAACGGTATATGAATCAAGCACCATAGCGGCTCAAGTCAAAGCTGTCATACACTTCTACCCTCATCTTTAAAAAGACTGCAGCAATGTGGTGAAGGTTTCTGAGAAAGAGTGAATGAACATTTTGTTAATAGATGACTGAGAGGCCAAATATAAACCAAAACAAGCACATGTTTACCTGATCAGTCAAAATGACTGAGAAGTAATCAACAAGGCCTTTGACAAACTACAATTGCAAGAACACTTGAAATGAACAAAAACCTCAACACCTTTTACCTTTTTCTGTTTCATTGTGTGAAAAAACTTATCAAATGAGACAAGAAAAGAAAGAGTTGTGATAGACATCTGAGCACTAAACAAGATCACAATGTCAGATGCATACCTTATATTTAGTCAGACAGACATTCTGACAGCAGTACATGGCGTCAATTTCATTTTCACAGTAGATTGCAGCATCTTTTTCTATCAATGGTGGGTGAAAAGAACACACTGACATTGACTCACTGTTGTCTTGCATTGAGGACAGAAGACTTTCAAAGTCACTGTTATGAGATACTGAAATTCTTCCGTCTACATACAAAGAATGATCAATAAAATACTGCAAAGACAAAGGGCCTATGCAAGAGCTTACATTGACAACATTGTTATCTTCTCAAACACACTAAAAGAACACCTGAAGCATCTACACAATGTGTTTGTCACACTGAAAAGAATGAGAATCTGTCTTTCATCAGAAAAGTCTTTTCTGACCTACTTGTTCATTCAGCTTCTAAAACAGCAAGTTAATGTGCTAGAACTAATCACATTGAAAGACAAGCTTGTTGCAATTGCAGGTCTTTGTTTTTCTATAAGCCTAAGGCAGTTAGAAAAATACCTAGGCTTGACAGAATACCTTTAACAGTATATCCCAAAATATGCGGCCATCATTAAACCATTGCAGCTACAAAAAACCTTCTTGAATCAAGGCCTCAGAGTCAAAGAGACGAAAGAAAATGCAAGAAAATGTCAAGTCATAACTATCAGATTAAATGAGCCAACCTTTAAGAAGCTAAACATCTTTCATCACCTTCAGATGCTATTCTTCTGATTAACAATGATGGTACATTTCTTGTCAAAACATCAACTGTATGTTGACCTGAATGCATTCAAGAAGTTTGGGTTTGAGGCTCATGTCTATCACACAAAGGAGGCAAAAAAGAACAAAACCCCGCAACAGAAGTCTATGAAACCAATTCTTTTTCTAAGTCAGCTACTCACAGACATTGAGACACATTATTGGTCAACAAAACTTGAAGTGGTCAAACTGATATGAGTACTGAAGAAGACTCACCACCTGATTGAAGCAATTGAACAGTCAACAATCATATACATCAATCATGCAGCAGCAGTAGAAATAAAACATCAATTCAGCTTAAACACTACTGCAGTGAAGAAACTTAACCTAAGACTAGTCAGGGCCTCAGAATACTTACAGCGCTTTTGGTTGAAAATTCGGTATAAATCAGAGAAAACCAACATTATATCAGACACCCTGTTCAGATTGCCCAGCAGCAACAATGTTCACAAATGGCTAGCTAGTAGAGAATATCAACCTGAGTCAGATGAGTCAATACTAAAAGCATTACAAGTGAATGTGTCAACTGCAACATATGCTGAGACTCTGGTGAAAGTCTCACTCAAACTACAACAAAGACTAAAGAACAACTATACAAAAGAGTCAAGGTGGGGTTGAATACTAAAGATGTTAAATGACAATAACACCTTAGGCCTCAACACAGCAAAACTACCATACAAGCTAAAGAACAAACTTGTCTACTATAAAGACATTGAAAAGAGGCCTCACCTGTGCATACCACACAGTCTTCATGATGAGGTGTTCAAGTTAGCTCATGACAAAATGAAACATTCAGAATACACATGAACACACAAGAGATTGACTGATGCTCTTTACATCTATGACTTGTTCAAAAACCTACACAAATACTTACAACATTGTTTGCAATGTCAGCTCAATCAAACACCTCATCATAAGCCATATGAGGTGCTATAATCAATTCTTGCACCGCTGCGTCCTTTTTACACTTTGACCATTGACTTTATTCTAGTCTTATCAGTGATCAAGGCCCCTGAGACCTATGAGACCATAATGTCAGTCACAGACAAGTTTAGCAAGACAGTCACCCTGATATCAGAAAGAAATACAATGACTGTGAAAGATTGAGCAATATGCCTACTGAACTGTCTTGCACTTCTAAATTGAGAACTACTTAAAGCAATAATATCAGATCAGAACAGGAAATTCTTGTTCAGTTTGTGAAAAGGGATATTCAAACAGCTCAAGGTAAATCTACTATACTTGACTGCCTATCATTCACAAACAAACAACAGTTCTGAGACAACAAATAAAACAGTAGAAATTGCCTTATGATACTGAATAATGACCCTGAAGTGCTCAGAAGAGTGGCCAAAAAGTTTACCCTGTCTTTAAGCAGCCTTGAATAACTTAACAAAGTATAGCTCTACACAGCAAAGCCTCAATGAGGTTCTATTTGAGTGTAAAATCAGAGAGGCTCTGAACTTGTTGCGTGTTGCTGAATCAGAAACACAAATGCACAAAACAGTAAATGTGCACAGTATTCAGCTCACAAACATGAACAATTATCAGTCTGTGCACATTGACACAAAAGATGTGATAGGTTTTGCTGCTATGCAGATGAAATACTATTATGACAAAAGACATCAGCCACTATACTTTCAGCCTGATGACATGATGAACCTACACTTACATCAAGAATATACACTTTTGAGCTTGTTCATCAATAAGAAGCTGAAGCAGCAGTTTGCTGACCTCATCAAAGTACTGAATCAAGTTGAAAGACTAGCATACTGCTTGAATGTACCATCAACATAACAAATCCACAATGTCATCTCTGTTGTGCATCTAGAACCAGCTCACATGTTAGACTCATATCAACAACCACAGTCAGAAAAGCTGAAAGAGGTCATGGTAGATGAAGAAAAGAAATGAGAATTGAAAAAACTTCTAAAGAAAAGAACATATTGAAGAGAAAGAGGTATCACCACTGAGTATCTGACACAATGATTAGTATATGAACCAGAATTTGACAGCTGAATTAACGTGAAAGATCTAGAACACACTGAAGAACTAATAAGACTTTATGAAGAAGAGAATGTGCCTATAGTGTGACTATATGACAGCATTTCATGTTGTCATAGTGGTGAATTCCTCTCATCACACCGTATCAGTGAATTTTACAATAACATCAAATTGCAAAAACAAACAAAGCAGTGTGTTCTGTTTTGCCTGAACAACAAACATCTTTCTTTCTCTTGCTATCAAAACAAACATCTTTTCTTAAAGGCAAATCATTTAACAATAGCTCTTCTATGTCATACACTTTATTATAACATCAACAAGGCATTTTAATGTGGTTATAACAGTATTATATCAACTGAACTTTCATCAAACAAGATTACTGTCATGACAAAACACAAGGTTAAAGACAACCTGACATTGTTGAACCACAACACATGAAATGAAGAATCATCAGCTCAACATGTAGATATGAGTGATAAAAGCAACGTCTCACAGACATTATAAGTCAGATGAGAGCTTTACACTGAAATGTCAGACTACTCAAATGAACAATCACTGACTAAAGTCAGATTAAACAATGTCAACATGTATCATGTCACCTTGCACATGAACAGCAATGAACAAGAAGTCAACTGGTCAGCAGATTTTGATTGTCAAGATGATATTTGAGTGATCAGAGCCAACTACAGCAACCTGATAACTATGAAGAATTCAACAGAACAGAATTGCTATGCAGTTTATAGAGAATACTACCAGCTTTGCAAGATGAAAGAATCAAAACATGTCAAGACCAGGTACATCAAAAGCAGAACAGATGAAGAAGACATGTTTTGCTCAGAAGACAAGGTGATTCAATTCATCAACATTGGTTCAAGCAATGCTAATCGCCTACAAAAACACCAAAACCTCTTATCACTGATTCAATTCAAGCAAAAACACCAAAACCCCTTACTGCTGATTCAAATCAAGCTGAACCATTCACAAATACATCAGAAGTGAGACTGTTCACCACTATACCCAAACACCTCATCACAACATTGATGATTGAAGATGATTCTGAATCTTCTGAAACCACCTCATCTATCAAACAAGGTTCAATTTTCATAAGTCAACCAGACAAACCACAAGGGCCTCACTATATCTCATCACAAGGCATTTGTGTTGAGATTTCTGATTCACCACAGCAGCTCAGCATGTTTAAACAGAAGGCTGACAAGGCAGAACTTCAAACTCCACCAACAGACAAGCAGCATCTTATAAATCAGTTAAAGAATCATGTGACAAGAGAGAAGTCCTCAAATGCTGAAAAGGTCTCTGCACCACAACCAGTAATTGATATAATCTTTCTCAAAGCTCTTGTGCTGATGATTCTAGACATCACAGCAAGACTTAACACATAGGTTCAAGAACAGGCAAAGTCTCTACAATGAATTCAGAAACATATGACAGAGGCAATAATGAACCTAAATGACTTAAAAAAGAGCGTGAATGCAATCCTGATATACACAGAAGAAACACAGAACACATTGACTGACCTTGTGAATATTTCAGAAGACCTTATCAAACACCTGAAGGTTTTGAGAAGAACAGCTGATGCAGCAAAGTTAAAAGTAATTGAGAACGGGTGAAAAGCACCAAATGTTGAGGCAGAAAGATACCTGATTGTATGAAAGAAGAAAGAGGTTGACTGAGACAACAAGTGTTGAGACAACACATTTTTTGAAGGCTGACAGTTTGTTATAGTTATTCTGGTGATTTGTCACCCCTCTTCAATTCACCTTTTTTGCATTGTGCTCTTTTTTCTCTTGACATTTCTCTCTTTTGCTTTCTTTTCTTTTGCTCATCTGACATGACATAATACTAGTTAGCAAAAGGGTATATAGCTGAGGCAAATTGCTCAAATAGAAAGACAGCTTTTTTACCTTAAAACAAACTTGATCAATAACACTTACTGCACATCAGAAGTGATTAAAACTGAAGAAGTTGTATGAGGTTTGAGGGTTTAATGTCAGATACCTCACATTCACTACACTTCTCAGTCATTATTATGACAATTTCAAGTTCATTTATCATGAGTTGAGCTCATGATATGTTAACTGAACCTCTTAATCATGACTAACTGTGGTTAAGGGGTAGCCTGACTTAAAGAAGGCTAGCATGTCATTTCTGACTATGTATATTATGAGTTTTGCTCACTGTTATTTCTGTTCTTTGTGTCATGTTTTGTTTTTATACCTAGACCTATTTAGTTGTCACTGTTTAGTCAGAATAGATTTATCAGACCCTGAACTGTGACAGTGTGTTTCTTCTTCACTGTGTCTTTTTCAATGAGTTGCTTTCTGTGTTACCTGTAATGTTCAGCAGAATGTTTGACTACTTGTCTCTCTTGTTTGCTTTAATTGCTTATCTTCTGTGTTGTTTTAATGAATGATAATAACTTTGATGAGTTGAAGACCCCTTCTTGTGAGAGGTGAGCACAACTGTCAATCATCAAAAAAAGAAGTTCAAAGACAGAAATGTGTAATAAGAGGTGAACAAGTTAAGTGAGAAAGCTGAATGGCTGAGCAGATTAAGAAGACAGGTAACAGCAAAGTCAAGAGCCAGCTAGTATTGACAGAGCAAGCTAAAGAACCAAAGAATGTCAGAGGGACTTGTTTCTGCTTGACAGAGAAGAAGTTTGAGGGTTATAAATGCTGAGTGAATTGCTTATAACTGGAAGAAATTGAGGAGGGGATTGTTTCTAATTTGAGGAAAGGCAGTATGAAACTGTTACGTCCCGATCTGAGATTCCTCAGATATAGGGTCTAGGGGTTTGTGCTTATTGATATAAGTGTGTAGTGCGCAGTGTAGGGTAAACCTGTAGATAGTATTGTAGTACTATGTAACTAAGTCGTTGAACACGATCGTTTCCATAAGGGAAACGATCCTTCTCTATAGGAAAGGAGTCGACGCCCAAAGGGGTCGACTCGACCCGTGAAGTGGTCGACTCGACGGGTGTCACACTCGAGTCGACGCTCAACTTCGTCGTCCTATACTAAGAACTACGCGTTCCTTACGTTTGACCCATACTACTCAGTCTTAATGAAGTATGGTCGTAACAGAAACATCTCAGGTCGTGCCATCACTCTTTTACAGCGCACTATTTAAGGTACATTCTCGCTTAATCACAAGTACCGTGGGGGTACGGACAAGGTAGGTGCTTGGCATTCTAGAAAAGGTCCTGCTTAAATCAGCATTAGAAATTTCTAAATCTGGCGCGAGATTTTCCAGAAACCCTCGTTGAGCGGTAATGATGGCGTCGCATCCATCAATCATTTAACTGATTATATCCCACTACAAGAATAGCTGGCTGTGTTAGTGTATCATCTCCGTGTAACACCAACAACTACTCACACCTTAGCCTATAGACGCGGCATCACCTTGTGGGCGGTCCACCACTGGAATATTAAAGAGTGCCTTGCAACAACCCACCAGAATGGCTGGCATTCGCGTGGAGACATCTCACCAGACGGTGTCAATACGCTTGAAACGTTCCTAGCTCGACTGAGATGGACGAACGGCTTATTTTTACTCGCGCGATCTGCCTGAAAAACTGCATGGTTCATAGCTCTAAAGTATTAGGGCATAGAGAAGAAGCTAGGCATCTAACACTGTAAAAAGACGCCAATCCTCTATCTTTACGCCAAGCATGTTCTATCCATATCCACGATCGATTCGCAACGCATTCACCAGGGCTAATCAACAAACCCTGTGCTCCGGCGGTCTCCACGGCACACCCAGAATCTCGAAAATCCTCCTCTCACTCCTCCCCTCCACCAGCATCCCCTGCGTGATCCTCTCCCTGTTCTGGCCCCGTATCACATCCCGCCACAACCCCCGTTGATTCAACCGCATCCCTTTCCTGCTCGCCAGCAGTCTGATACTCCGATTAAAGATGTCGTTGCCCGTGAAATAGATAAGCGCCGCGCCCATCTCGTCCCAGGGGACAAGCAGGAAGTCGATGCGTCGCCAGATGGAGGAGTCGGGGAGAGCGGAGGCGCCGTGCCATTTCGTGCCGGTGGCTTTGGAGGTTGTGGCTAGGCCGACTTGCAGGAAGTTCTGGGTGAAGAGGTTGGGGATGACTGTTTCGAGGAGTACTGTTCGCATGTAGTGGATTGGTGTATCTGGCTTGGTGAGGATGAGATCGATATCGCCGGTGTCGGTAGCACCACGTCTGTAAGAGCCCATGATCGTTACTTGGATCTCTTTGTCGACTTTGTGTACTGCTTCGCGGACGATGGCGCCATGAGCCTCGACTTCAGCGCGAGGAATTCGGTTCAGGAAGTCGTCGTAATGCGCGATGCCGATCTTTTGGTTGCCCGTAAGAGGTGCTTTGGCGAGGAGGTCTTCCAACGTTTGATGGCCTTGGCTTACCCACTTCGAAGCTTGCGAGAAGCCGACACCGTAGATGTTCAGGAATCTCTGGAGGACCTCGTCTCCAGGCTCTAGCCGGGTGTTATCAAGACGGCGCAGTCGGTTCGTCCATACAATCTCCTCGATCTTGAGTGCAAGACGTTCGCCGATGAATGTGATTGCAAATGCTTCTTCCTTGGTGGTTATCTTATTCGGTTGTTTGCGAAGAGCGGCAATTGCTTTACGGTATGCTGTGGTACGCCAGTGGTCCTTGATGTGATCATAGTAATTGGCCATTTCTTGCAGGACCTCAATTGTCCGAGAGTTTGGGTTTTCGGTTTGGTTCTCACCGTCGTGCTTCTGCATACAGCTGAAGTTGTTTTGCCATGACTTTTCAGCAACCGATCCTTTCTTCGACTTTCGACGCTTCTGCTCCGGGTCACTGAGCTCGGACTCCGACTCTGAATGTGTCATCAATTTGCTAGTCGCATCGTCTTCGTCCGAGTCAAGAGGCTGGTCTATTATTAGTAAGGCACATCTGAACTACGCAGACAGCTTACCAGATGTTTCACTGCTTTTGCCTCTTCTATGGCTTCGTCCAAAGCGTCTTTCGGACCTTCTCTAGAAATTGTTGCGGCAGCTACTTCCTCGTGGTCTGTAGAGGACACTCCAGACAATACAAGCTCTTTTGATGCGGGTGGCTCTGTAATGCTCTCTTCCGTCCGCGACGGTGTTTGGGGTGGCTTGACGAATGCGCCCTTGTCTGGCTTCAAGGGTAAAGAGCCTACCGAACTTGGTGCTTTCGAAGACACCGAGTGCTCCGCCGCTAGGGCCTCCTTGTAGCCTTCGACTTGGTAGTGAGATTGACTAGCATCGATGAGAAAGCGGAACATAATGCACTCCGCTGGATACAGCTCGTTGACGATTGTGACATTGGCCTGAAAGGTCAGTAAAGGGAGTAAGATGCGCCTGCCGCAGAACACGTACAGGGAGAGAGGTAACCTTGAGAAACGATAGAACGTCCTTATATTGAATGTCTTTATCCACAATGACATGAGTGATCCCATCGCTCCAGTCCTTGATCCATGAGGCTCCATATTCCAAAGCCTTGGTAATCCTCATCCTCCGAGCCGGTGCAATGTCGTTGTTGGGTACAAAGACTAAGCAATGTTAGAACGGCTCCATAAGTCGAGGACATCAGCGTACAGAATTGAAGCCCCCTGAAAATCTGTTGTGATTGTGGCACTAGTTGGAGTGACTTTCCTCTTTTCCTCTTCGCGGGCATTTTAGAAGGTTCAGTCGGCTTTCCGCCAAGTGTGTTTCTTGAAAATTCAGCTTTAGACTCTTGACTCGATGCAGCTCCCTGATGTACTGTAGTTTTCACTATAGCCGCAGGAGTGTCCTTGACGAACTCGACATTTCTAGACAAGGGGGTGTGGACGAGAGGTAGAGGAGCAGAGACTGTTCGCGTTATGTAGTTAGGTGGAGGCGCGCTGATTTGGCCTTGCTTTAAAACATCGTCTCTTGGATGAGGTGTTACTGCTACATTCGTCTTTGATACCGCTTTGCGGCTCCTTCTCAAGATTAGGGCTGCAGCGTTGATCTCTTTAGAGTCCTCCTCTGCTTGATCGAGCTCGTACAATTCATCGAAGAAATCTTTCTTTTCCCTCGCCTTCTCCTCCATCGTTTGAAAATAATTGGGAAGAATTGATTGTCCATAGGTGAATCAATTGAGACAATAACGGTTAATCAATAAGCTGGTGCGCCATAACACAGAGGCAGAAGTGCCCCACCATGACCGCGGTCGCGCTAGTGGAGCTAATCGCGCTACCCGGTGACTAGACATTCAGGCTGCAGGGTGGTTTTGTCAAAGCAATTACCTTACCTAGCTTCAGTGTGGTTGCAATGCTGAAGCCATCACCACTCATTCTTCAAAGTTTCGGCAGCCGAACTGAGGTATGCTTACTTTGCCAATGCCGAGGACTATGGTCATCATCACACCGAAATGCCTCCGCATCACCTCCCGCACCCAAGGTAGCATCACCATCAACAACGAAAGATGAAGAATTTACCCCGAAGCCCCTCAATCGACCTCTTGGTCTTCCAAAGCCTCCAAGAGCTGGTGAGAATACGGGCATAGATTCGCGAACATGGCGGCAGCGTCGAAATGATTTTGTCAATTACGACAAGCACATTGAGCGGCGAAAGCAGCTGTAGGGCGCCCCTATATATCGTTCTATATTTACCACATGCTGACGTTGTATGTGTTCTTAGGGCAAAGGCAGTAGCAAAACCATACTTTCGCGAATGGACGAATATGCGTCACCAGAAAGGCAAAACGTTCGTCGCGCCTTCGAAGCTCTTCCGTGCAGAGAAAGCCCTCTATTTCCCCAACCTCCACGGCATCACGCTAGCCTCACCGAGAGATCCTCAAGATACCACAACAGTGCTCGAAGATAAGATATCTGTGGTTAGCGTGTTCTCGGGTACCTGGGCGGAGAGGCAGGCGGCAACATTTGTGGGCGAGAACGAGAACAAAGCCGTGCATGAGGCGTTGCGAGAGGGACAGGATGTAGCGCAAAGAGTGGATATAAATATCGAAGAGAATGCGCTCAAGGCAGGGCTGATACGGTTGTTTATGCCAGGTTTAAGAAGGCAGATACCAAAGGACGCACATGGAAGATATTTTGTGATCAGAAGAGGGGTGACAGAGGATATCAAGGACAAAACCGGGTTGCTGAACGGAAAGGTCGGATATGTATATTTGGTGGACAGGGAATGTAAAATCCGGTGGGCGGGAAGTGGTCGAGCGGAGCCTCATGAGAAGGAAGGTCTCGTCAGGGGCGTTTCACGACTCGTGGAAGAGTGGAGAAAATGGAGAAAGGAGGAAGGACCCATCAAAGATAGTACAAGATTATCCGCAGCGGACTCGTCGCTTGCTGCCGCTAGAGGTACTGTACAGTAGGTGTCGCCAAATACCCAGTTCCATAACGCCTTTCAATCCGGGCGCTATCAAATGCTCCAGATCCTTTCCACAAAGAAAACGCTGGCTGAACGGTTTGGGACATTACCAGAAGTATAGAAGCATCAGGAAACAAAGCCCAATGAAACTGCCGAGTATGATGCCGTCCCTTCTCTTCTTCGCTCCTATCCTCCCGATCAAGCTGTTAACCCCCGGTATCTGACTTGCCGCGCCCACAATCCTCCGATTGATACTCGCAAGCGTCTCCCTCTGCACCCCAAAACTCTCGTTGACCGCATACGCTTGACTGAGGACATTGTCCGCCATGCTATGACTATTATCTATCCTTCTCCTTTCATCAAGCATATATTCAGCTTCTGCTGCGGATGGATTTGAGGACCGGTAGGCGTCGATATCAGATCGGACATTGGAGAGGAGGTTTGCGCGATTACGCGCGTCGGCGATACTGGAACGTAAGCGGGCCAGCTCTCGCCGGTGATCTTGTAGGATCTCTCGGTGTCGGGAGAGATTGTTCTGTTTGAGAGCGGAGGAGGTGAGCGCGGACTCGGAGTCAAGAAGGCGTGTAAGTTGTGAGATGAGTGCTTCCCGCTGTGACAGCCACGTCAGTATCGCGCCGACTAGAGCGTTGGTGCTTGCTGTGGCAGCCTACTCGTTCCAAGATATCCCGTAGTTGTGCTTCAGTTCGTTGTTCTTCTTCCGTCGGCTTCGGTGGTATAGCCGCCACGGACGCAAATTGCGAATATGTATGAAATAGAGTCTCCGTCTGAATGATACGGAGTCAGCGGGTATGCTTTCCAGTCGCAAATCTAAAGCTATAAAGTACCTGAGTCTCTAACGACCGGGCTTGCTGTCGAAGCTGCGCCCAGCCTGTACCCGTTGAGGACGCCATATTAGCAAGTCGTTATGCGTTTTGGTATCTCGTTGTAGGCTGGTAATGGATGACCTGTCGGATTATTATCCGTATTCTCATCTTAACTGGAATTAGAAGGGTTCTACAGATCTAAAGTTATGCAGGCTCAACAACCGTCTAACGCGCGGCAACATCCGCCGAGGTTTGAGGCAGGGCTCCCTTGGCGGTTTGTAACCAACGTCTAATCCTTGACAACTTCATCCCATCCTACCCAGATTGACAGCAGGAGAGCCCTTAGTACTATAGTGTAGGTGAAAGAGCAAGATAGAGTGGATAATTTGATTGATTCAATCCTATCTATGCCGCATTCAAAGTGGCTACAAAGACTTGAGTACTGCATTCTTTTAACGATGTTAAACCCACCCGAAGATACAGCAGCATCGGACCTTCTGAGTCAACCTGGCAACTGATGCAGTGTTTGCTTCAACTTCCCCGTTCCACCCAGTCGACCCTTCCCTTTACATTGTCCGGTTCTCTCTTCATACTGTTGAATTCTCTTTTTAAACCTCTATATAGGTAATGTCTGTCGAGGAGGATGATTGTAGTTTGCAACAATCCGCAGTATAAATAAGGATTGCGGTGAAGGTGCTTCAGAACTAGAATAGATATTGATCGGCGTGATGTAAAAGCGTCATACCTTGGGTATGCCAACCATTACTTTTCGTCATTATGTACTGAGCCACCGAGATTCTGAGCTAAGACTGTTGTGGATAGTAATGCCATACCAGGTACGTACAGTGAGCGATTCAGCTGTCTTGCGGTGAGAGATGAGGTTGATTCGTTCAGTTCATGGATGACTGGAAGAAAGGAAAGAATTCCATCTCGAAAGCCGGTGTTGGGAAGTGCGAATAGATCATTTGACTATAAGAATACTGTGATCACATGCTCGCTTCGCTTAGCGTGCGGAAACCCTACGATCCACACAGAAACATCGAATTCGCGACGACTACCAAACCCGCATTTTCGATAACGACAACCGCATACAGTCACGATGGTAAGAAGATGTAGTAAGGAAGCTGTTTGACGATGCTGACAGATGGTAGTCGTCCGGCAAAGTCAAGACGGGCCAGCTCTGGAAGAAGAACAAGGAGGATCTCAAGAAACAGCTGGATGAGCTGAAGACGGAGCTGGGTCAATTACGTACACAAAAGATTGCTGGAGGCGCCGCATCGAAGCTCACAAAGATGTATGTGTCTCCATCATCGGTCTACTAGAGCATCTTTGAAACGCAGGTCTTCAGAGCAGGCTAACGGTACACCTACAACAGCCATGATCTCCGCAAATCGGTCGCCAAAGTCCTCACGATCATCAACGCCAACCAGCGCTCACAACTCCGCCTTTTCTACAAGAACAAGAAATACCTACCACTGGACCTTCGCCCGAAGCAGACGCGCGCTATTCGAAGACGGTTGTCGAAGCATGAGGCATCGATAAAGTCGGAGAAGGATAAGAAGAGGCATATGCATTTTCCGCAGCGGAAGTATGCCGTTAAGGTACGTAGGGCACGTCCTAGTACTAGCTCCTTCAAAATGGTCGAGAAGGCCGAGCTTTTGTGGCTCCATCATTTTAGCAAAGCTAGAACACTCTCATCAATGGTGCGGACACAGAGCTGACTATTAGCAGGCGGAGGCGTGAATGAAGTTGTGGAGTTCATGAGCTGTTGATGGCTGGCGAAAGATCTGGTTGGGCCCGTATGTTGTACCTTAGAGACGTCATGGCCGGCAATCGACTTTGATCTTCTCGCAACCAAGACCCTGCTACCTTTCCAACTCTCTCGCAGCAGAATTGCTACTGTCGTCTCTGTGACCCTGTAACGATCCACTACCCAGCCCGAATCCTTCACGGACCCTAACGTTGTAGGTGGATATACGTCGTACTAACACAAACACCCAGGAAACAGCACAGTCACATCCTGGAATGAAAGTTATGCGCAGCAGTGAGGTGTATCTGGCGACTTTCACGACGAAGCCCATTCAGCAAACCACTGGAGAGGTCCGTCAGCATTCAGGGCAAGCTTTGGACATCAGTTATCTCCATATTTCCGCACATTCCTCATTTTCCCCCAAAATCGGTTGCGTGTTCTACGCTTCAATCTATACATCAACCCACCATTCTCCCATATCCGGCTTTCACATACTCTGGCCTTACCCGCCGTCCTCTCCACGCGTCACGAAATTCACTTCTAGCCTCAGATACCACGGCGATGTCTTTCGGAGAGATCATACACCTCATCTCCACTATTCACTGTGCTCTCACGCAACTCAAGGGAATCCTCATCTCATCTCATCTCACCTGACCCACCCCCCTCATCCTTTTCTCTCCACCACCCTCCACATCCTATCCTCTCAAACCCCACCCAACCCACCACAATCTCCACTCTCCAACCCACCAGCCAACCCAACCCA
>JAABUP010001650.1_pt1 | contig 46419 bp, 55 predicted proteins | sample 5559201 | NCBI WGS metagenome assembly JAABUP01 (sample SAMN10711887, study PRJNA513373) | rock metagenome | isolation source: Antarctica rocks | place: Antarctica
TGAACTGAACTTTTTGTCTGTTGGGTCCAAATTGCCCCCCAGGACATTAAATATATTTATTGATTGACTGACTGACTGACTGACTGATCGGTCGGTCGGTCGATCGGTCGGTCGGTCGATCGGTCGATCGGTCGATCGATTGATTGATTGATTGACAAACGCACATTGTCAGGTCAGACGTCAAATGTGTCTCGACAAGGCAATGCGTAATATGCCAGCATAGATCTTGGGCTAGGTCAGCACCGCGATCAGGGCAACTAGCGAGAAGTTTGAGAGTCAACAAGTCAGCAAGGATTGTTCAACACTTCACCATATGTCAACCTTGCTGCAGCGGCTTGATGCTGAAATTGCTGTATTCACTGACAGCTTTGCGAACCTGGTCAAAGCTTCCCGGGTCGACACGCCTGATGACAACACCACCAAGGTGAAGTAGTCTGGAATTATCGTCTATTGAGCTATACCCTTTGTGAGTTGATCTGCTGCACTGCAAAAGAGCTGCTGTGCTACACTTGGCGCCCCTTGTTCCGAGTCGACCACTCAACAAAATTGGTGATGCTCTGCCAAGGGTTGATAGCCGAGTGAAAGCTTTTGTGGCTGCCTGCTTGACTCAAAAATGTATCTGGCAAGTAGGGTGCTAGGATTGCTGGAGATCTACTTGAGGTCCTCGCAGAGAAGATGGTGTTGTCTGGCCAGAACCTCATCAGCATGATCGCAGAGCTCAAGCAAAATGCTGTTGTCAGCAATTTTGCTCTGTTGAACCAGAACATCGCTCAGCAAGATGCATCACATCACAAAACCAGTGAAGCCTTACAAGCTCAGCTGGCATCATTACAGCATCAACTGCGCCAGGTGTGCATGTGCTCTCACACAATTTCACTTGGAAGTGCCATCTGTCCATGTAATGAGGTTTCCATCCCCTTACAAGGGTCAAAACTGCTATTAACATTGGAATTACCTCATAAATTGGGCCACACTGGCCAGAAACAGAACAATGTTTGTATGCAGGTCTTTGAGAGAGCATGACAGCACAAAGCTCAGGGCCATGCTACTGTCAGAACACCATGGCCATTGAACGCCCCAGTGTTGCTGAAAGCTGTGGCTTACAATGCCACGCGTGCACAAAACAAAGCAAACATAAATCAAGAGCACAGCTTTTCATCCAAGCAGCGGAGGACATGTCATGGACAGGCAGGTATGGTCATGAAATGGTCACAGTCAGGAATGAAATGGAGCTTTCAGACCTGAAGCACTTTGTCAGCTCAAGCGTTTAGCAGTAGTAAATTACAATGGATTCAGACCCATCCATGCGAGCAGGTTTGGCCTCCTCAGCCTCCTATAAGCAGAGTATTCCACCTTCAGCTGCTGCTGATACGCAATTTTTGGCTGGTGCCCCAATGTATGAACTTGCTAGTGCCCCAATGTACGATTGTGATGAGGTGACTTGTCAACAAGGATCCTGAAATCAAGTTCGGAATTCAGCAAGGCCCTGAACAGGCTGCACATTTTAGCAAGGATGTGTCTATACAGCAACATCCAACAAGTGATGTACAACTGGCTTGCCATAGCTTGCCACACAAGGATTCATTTGAAAGTGAATTGGCTTGCAGGACCAAGTGACTGGTCCATTATTGCTGGCTGACTGATTGCACTTGTACATCAGGGTTGTGCTTCTCAAACAGCTTCTCCATGAAAATCAGCTCAGGTTTGACTTTCTGGAATTCTTCCTGATTCATTCTGTCATGAAACAATGTACCCTACATACACAAACTTCAATCTTGCCCTTAGGTGCAAATGCAGTATGTATGCTATTTGGCTGCAACATCAAAGTCACATACACACACAGGAAACCATATTAGCATCATGGTCACTGCAAAAGAGAAAGCCAGCACAACCAGCTAAAAGCCAGACGAACCTGTAGATGATCATACTCATGCTGGAAAATCCTGGCTTGCCAATCTGTGAGAGAAAGGGACACTTTGGCGCCGGTTTCATCTTGTGCCTTGATTTTGACTGTGTTTGGTCTCTGCACAAAAACCACATGGCACTCAGTGGACCATCACACAACAGCACAGCTACTGAGAGCTGACAGCATGACTTGCTGAACTGAACAGTAGAATGTGCCCATCGTGTGATGTCTGACAGACTGTGTGCATAGTATAGGCTTACCGACACATCTCCTCGTATGTACAGATCTATGCTGGCATCCTGAAACGAGAGACATCCCTCTTCCATAGTCTCTGTCCTTTTGCCACTGCTGATCACTCTGGGGTTCACTAAGATCCATTCCCGCCCTTTTCCTTTCTCACCCTCAGGATTGTACACCATCAATCGGACATTCACCCCCACCTGTGGGGCTGCCAAACCCACACCTTCATCTCTACATGCCATACCAGCAAAGCAGTTAGCTTACAAATGGCCTTTTCAGCAAGGCAAAGAGCAGGCAGGCATATCCCATTGCATGCTAAAAGTCAACACATATCTGTGGAATGCTAAGGTAGAAACTGCACGAAAATCATTCAGCCTATCACCTGTACATGATTTCAAACATTTCAGCAGCAAGGTGCTTGAGGGACTCATCAAATACTGCTATCCTAGCATTCTTTGCTCTGAGTCGAGGGTCAGGGTACCGCACGATGTCTAGCGGCGACTCCCACTCTAAGTTAGAAACTGCAGTGAGAAGACAGAAAGGTCAGCATGTAAGGCAATTGTGCGTATTGCAAACTGACAATGTACATGCATGATAAGAAAGACCTGAAGGTATCGAACTATCATCGTCGTCCTCCTTCATATCTGCTTTGCCGCTTGCCAACTCCCTCAACATCAAGCTCTTGCGAGCCTGTGCAACTGTCGATCGCAAATTTGCTTGTCGCGCAAAATTTCGATGCATTGAATAGGCATTCCCGGAGGGCGCAAATGTCGCTTTGAGGTGGCCGCCCCTGAACGGGACGCAACAGAGAAGACGTATTTGCTGCAGAGGCAGTTGCCTCATAGTTCGTCGCACCAGCGAGCAGTGAGATCAGGTGATGTGTGTCGCGTTCTGCGACGATAATTGTGTAGAGTGGTGGTAAAGCTGGAACAAAAGCGGACGGCCGTTGATGAGTTGGTTGTTAGAGCTTGCAGAGCTCCAGCTTGCACAAACCGCGTTGACTGATTCGGAGGGCAAATTTGGAGGCCACATGACATAAATTTGTCGGCGATTTAGCCTTGTACAGCTCACTGACACCATTGTACCGGTATGCAGGAAGTTGATCAAGCAACGCGTACGGATACAGTGACTCATTGTATTGCAGCATGAAGCGTCAAAGAGTGCACAATGAAGCTGGTGGAGGCTATGGCTACGGCTACAACAACTTTGGTGTCCCGAGTCCGGCAACAGGATCAGGCGCTGCCGGCTTGAGTTTGGCTGCTGCTGGAATGGGGCAGACACATTCTGGGCACCTACAAGACTCCACTCTGCAGCATGGTATGCAGTTTGGTATGCAGCCCTATCTGCCGGGCGGAATGGGAGGCATGCCTAACCTGAATTATAGCAACGGCTTGCACTCTGCCTTGCCGCCCGACATGAGCGGGACCCGCTTTGATAATAACTTTGGGGCCGTTGGCATGGGGGTGCCGTCAGCGTTAGGACATAGCCTAGGATCAGGCTTGACAACTAGCAGTGTGCAGTCACAAGTGGGACAACACATGGGGCAGAACATGGGTGGCTCCCACACCATGGCACCAGACATGGGGCCAGGCATACTTCATAGCATAGGGTCAGGCGGCGGCCAAAACGTGATGCACAACATGGGTAATCCCAATCTTTCCCTCGGCTCAAACATGAGCAACCCCAACCTCTCCCTGGGGTCTATGGCCAGTGCGGGTTTGGAAGCACAAGGTGGGCTCAGTCAAGCCATGGGCCAAGGCATGGGTATATCCGAGGGTTTCCCCTGTGTCAAATTGCGGGGACTGCCGTTTGATGCCATTGAGCAAGACATAGCAGTGTGGCTGGTATGTTTTCGGGATGTATTGCTTTACTCTTGTTTTTTTGGGCAATCCTCAGGCGATGCATGGCTGGGTCATGACAAGCTACTTTGTGTTGAGGGTGTTCAAGCGGGCATCAGCAGTGTTGTTGTCAAGCAGCCATGAGTGAAGCAAGCATAGAGCTTGGCCTCCACCAGTGTAGGGATTTGGCTATGATTGGTGGCAAAAGGATCTGCATGTGGGGAAAATGCCCATGTAATGTGGGCAAAATCTGCTGATCATGATGTTTCTGTTGGCATCTGTTCCCATTGCTATATCAAGCTCCTCTCAAACAGCCCAACGTTGATGTGCAGGAAACAGAGCCGCTCGACATCATCATTGTCAGGAGGGGGCAGCGCAGTACTGGTGAAGCCTTTGTGCTACTGCGCATGCCCATTCAAGTGGAGCTCGTTCTGAGGAAGAACAAAACATACATTGGCAAGCGCTATGTGGAAGTAACTCTTGCCAAGAAGCTGGTGAGGTCCCACCTTTCATGACTTTGGTTCAGAAAATCTGTATGCCTCATGCAGCAGCCACAGTTGCCTTGACGTGCCTCTACATGTAGCACATACTTCGTTTGCAGAACGTACTGAGTACAGACCTGTACAACGTCTCATGTGTAAGCTTGCCAGCCAACTTTAGCCATCTCTACATCATATTGAGTGTTGTCAGCCTGATTGAGGGTGCAAATCAGCAATCATGCTGCATGTGCTTTCAAAGGCACATTAGGTTTTTCAGCTGCATAATGTAAGATAGTAGCAAGGAAGGTTCACCAGTGACATGGCTGGTGCACATGCAGGATTTCTACAAAGCCATTTTTGTTATGGTGCGTGATGATGCTGAGAACAATCCTGCACCCTCTCAGTCACATGACAGGCATCACAGGGATCATGTGCCCAGACTTGCAAGCCCTGTACATAGGCGCCACAGCGGCAGGCACAGCAGCAGAAATGAGGGCAGTAGTCGACACAGGAGCGTAAAAGGTATATAACATCAGCTGCAAATTCATTTTCAGGCTGTACAGCGCATACCATCACTGACAGCGCTCAATGCAGATGCTGCCAAAGACCAGTAGGGCAGTTCTGTGTTTGTTTTGCTTTTCTGTGCTGTGCACTCGCCTTTAAGCTGTTAATCGCAGGTCAATGCTTCCTGCTGTATCAACTCAAGACAAAGCAGCCTCTGCATAACACCGTTTGCAGCAGCCTTGCATCTGGTATCAATCAAGTCACTTTGATCATTCATAGGCCTGTGCCCAACCTGATGATTGACAGCCTGCATAGGCTGGCTTGAGCATGCTTCATGCACCATGCATGCAACATGCTCATGCTGACTATATGACTGACCATGACTAACCCTGCTAGCTATGTGATTGACCATGACCATGGCTTAACATGACTGTGATCGCAGCCAATGGCAGCAGCGATTATGAGGATCATCTGCTTCCATCACAGAAGGTGCACACTGGTGTGCTCAAGATGAGGGGCCTGCCGTTTGCTGCCACACCAGATGACATCGTCTACTGGTTCAACAGTTCAGGCCTGCCCATTGAGCCCTTGCATGCAGACAGGTCAGCAGCCATACATCTGTTTTTAGGGCCACCAGTCTGATCTGCTGCCTCGCAGCCTCAGTCATGCGCACATACCAGATACATAGGAGTGTCAGTGTTGATGTTGGAAGGTTACAATTGATGTCTGTCTGATGTCAAGTGCTGTATGAGTATGTCTCCTCTGCCTGAGCTGAGAAACACTTACTTGAGCTTTGCATCTGCCAGCAACGCAAACTGCATATTGCACTGCCATACATTTGGTACAAGCGCTGACTGTGACTGTCAATGGCGCTGCAGTGTGCACATTGTGATGAACAGTAGTGGCAAGCCAACAGGGAATGGGTATGTCCAGTTTGCCTCTGCTGAGGAGTCCAAGGCTGCTATGGCTAAAGACCGCAAGACACTGGGCAGCAGATATATAGAGCTGTTTCCTTGTAGCCAAGAAGAATTGGCCGAAGCTGCTTAAGGCAGTACCAGAAGTCTCTTTGCATGGTGTTGCAGAGCGCTATAGAGCGCACGACAAATGAATTGTGGGAAGCAGTTGGGATGTGGGGAGCTTTGTGCTACATGTCTACACACAGGGTGCTGGGCATGTTATTGAAGCTGCTATCTTGTCAGGCGGCACGTCAGCAATGCAGTGTTTCTGTTATGGTAGTTTGGAGTGGTGTTGCTTGTGTCCACCAAGGTGAGTGGGGCCTTTGGGAGGGTTGTACTGCAGAAATACTCACTGAGGCTCTTGTCTAGACAGTCAATAAATAAGATTGGCAGTGCTGTTTGCATGTATACATATGCTGCAATGATATTGCAGCAAACTTCAGGAAAGCAATACGTGCAGTGTGTGTTCCGGTTATAGGCTATGGGTGTAGGCATAGTGACCAAAGCATGTATAGCAACATTCATAAGACATGTTTCAAGTGACCAGAGCAGCAATGTTGGCAAACATGCAGGGATAGTAACTAGTCAGCATTGACACCATGAGCAGTAGGTGCCCAGTGAAAATGCGATGTAAGCTTGCGCCAGCTTATAGGCTTATCAGCACTTCAAACTATAGCTGCCAGTTGAGCATTCAGAAAGTGCACATAATATGGAGACATGTGCGTGCCATCAAATTGCAAAGCAGGATTCAGGCTGCTGCCATCAGGCGTCAGCAGATCAGGGAAGAAGTCCAGCCAGTGCAGTCTCCCCTGAGCCTCAGGCGCCCTGCTTAGAATCTCAATCTGCACGAAGCACACTCGAGATCAGTTGCTAAGTACAGCTCAAAATGCTTTGCTCTGCGCAAACATGCATGATAGATTCTGCTCAACTTCATGAAAGTTCTCAAGGCGCATGGGTTACATTCTGCTTGAGGCTGACAATGATGCGAGCATAGACACAGAAACAAGACAGGGCACTGACAGATCTCACAGTCTGTGTTCAGCAGTGGTGGGTGCACCTGCTGCTGCAGCTTATAGTTGAATGGGGCAACCACATGCCGTGTTTCGTTCAGCACTGGTGCTATGGGGTGCACAAACATCTCAAAGCCCCGCTCCTGCACTAGCTTCAACAATACATCTGCACCGCACAGCCAGCTCAGTTGGGCTGCTTCTGCCAAACACCCCATAAAAACCAGCAGCTGCAATGCGAAGTATGCCTTGTATCCCCAAGAGCGTAGCATCACCTTTGTAGATATGAAGCAGCACATCCATGGCTGCATCCACAGTCTCGTATTTGAGCTTGTCCACAGCCATCGTCAGCCCCTCCCGGCAGTCAATCTCACCAAACATGAAAATCACCTGGGACCATACAATACGTCAAGTTTGCATACACCGACCAAGGGTAGACTAATCTGCATCACAACTGTTGCCTGAGTTGTTGCAGAACGAGAGTTGACAAGCACAACTCTGCAGCACAAAAGCAGCCTGGACAGGGAGGCTGTTAGGACTCATACTGTGGATGAACACTGGAGTTTTGCACTGCCTCAGGCCCCAATGCTGCCTGCGCTGTTGTGTGCAGCATGGACTTGCTCAGCATACAATGATAAAATCTTCAGGACAAACACACCATCAACAAGAATTTCAGGGGGGAAAATAAAGTATACGAAAGGAAAAACATGTTCGGTTCACGGTCACTAATAGCCTCCTGGACACCAGTCTCACCAGGACAAGCAGCATCATCAAGACAGACATCGCACCGTGAGGCCTCAAGTAGGCATGGTGGGCATGATGCATGTGGTGAAGGGTTTTCACCTGTGCACATGGTAAAGGTGCACATGGTGAGAGGGTTACCTGTGCACCATCTGGCAGGTTAGCCATGGTTGTGAGGAAGGAGTGCTTGGGATAGAAGATGCCAGCCTGACGCATGTGCCAGATCTTAAGGCCAGTCACCAGGCAAGGCACCAGAACACGCGGCTGACCCCTTAGCTGGACCAGATTCCATGCCCCTGCAATATAGAATTTTGGTCATGCACATGTCTCTGTGTACCACTGCTGTTGTTTCAGTACAGCAAGGTCTTTTGAACACCAGCAGACACTTAACATGACGTCAATTTGATATTTGACAACCGTGTATGTAGGGCACATCGCCCCTCCCTCATCAACTCCACCGCGCTGCTGATCTGCACATAAACAGGAACAGTGCTGACAACAGACTTGACGTGACCAGTTCACCAGGCTTGCGCAGTCCATCAGGCAGCCATGGGCAACAACCAGTTTGTAATACAACAGCACGCTCAGCACTGATGATCAGCCCCTTGCATCAGGATTACTGTGATGCATAGTTTCAGCCTTACAGGAGGAGATGCATGATCATAGCACAGCATGTCTTCTGACACCTGTGGTTGTCACAACCAGCACTGCAATGCCAAACAGGTAATTCATGTGTGTCTTCAAGGGGGCACTCAAGATGAGTGACAAAGCAGTGATGAAGCCATGAACGACGTGTTATGCATTGCTGGCAGCACACAGAGTACTCACAGATTTGTTCTTGCTGGTGTAAAGCCTGATTTGTCTCATGCGCAACCTGCACATCTTGTAGCAATAAGCGGAGGCCAATGCCAAAATTTCAATTGCACTGTATGTGCAAGCCCAGCAGGCACAGCATGACCAAAGCAAGCAGATCCAAAAGGCACAGCTTGAGAAGACAAAGTTGAAAGGTAAAGCATGACAGGCATCATAAGGCTGTGAAGGCGGACCTGAAAGGCTGTGTGAGTCCCCACAGAGGTACAAGGGCAGGGTGCCAGCAGCCTGGGGCTGGGGGGGGGGGGGGTGCTGCAGCACCAGCTGCTTCACACACCCAAAGTACGCTGCCTCGTTCCTGATCAAGGTCTTGTGAAGCTCCTTGGCAGAGGCTCGGGCAGCTGGGCCCAGCAAGTGCACTACTCGGGCACAGCGCGGCAAGGCCCCACCAATGTACAGCAGCTTCACCACAGTGAAGAGGAGCGCCAGGAAGTCCAGCTGAGTGGGCGTGTACTCCACCTGCGCAGGTCGCATTTTAGCTTTAGCCTACTGTATTCTTCATAATATAACGCAACAGTACATACCTGAATAAGAGACTGTCCATTAGTCTCATAAGGTTTTATCAAAGAGGATGAAAAGAGGATGAAAAGAGGAGTCCTTAAATGCTACATGGCCTCATTTGAAAGTCAGCAGGATAGGGAAGATCTTCAAGCAACAGCTGTGGGTAACAGATTCTGAAGGGTGTGCATTCATGCAATCAGTTTAAGTATCCGGTCTTTGAGACTCATTGGGGGAGTTGACACACAATGACTGGGGTTTATGAGAAGTTCGAATGAGAATATTTCATTTCATTAACATGCTGTTGTGGACCACAGAAAGATCCGACATTATTACTATGCCTACCATTTGTCACATGCAATCTGCCCCACTGTGGATACATAACTAGACAGCAGCAGCTGTATGCATGCTTTCAAATTTGATAGGCAACAGAGACTGGTGGGTGCATGTCATGGCATTCTTCTTTGGCCATATACCCATGTTTGACATGCAGGGTCTATGTATGTCACATGCACAGCCACTTGGCATGCCTGATTGGCCTGATTAGCATGCATACATTGGCATGAGCATTGATTGAAGCCTGAAAGCACATTGATGATGAGCCTAGATGCCCAAGCAAGCTTTCTTGAACACTTCAGCGTAGGTGAAGTTCTGATAGCAACACTGATGGAAGACACACCTTCTGCACTTCTCCAGATTGCTCCTCAATGCTGTGCACATCTATCTGGCCATCCAATGATCCAAGTGCAATGCAGTCATGGCTTGCAGGGTCCATGCCTAAACCTGGCAACCCACCCTCAGCCAGGTCAGGTACCCCAGCGATGGCCTGGGGTGGACTGTTGACATTGGGCCCAGTAGTAGAGTAAGACAAGGCTGCAGGATTGCGCTGAAGACCGTTGGTGCTCCAGACATCTGACATGTCTCTTGGGGGGGTTGCAGCAGCATCAAGTGGGGTTGTGCCTGAATGCACAGAAACAGTTTTTTGTAAAATGCTGTTGAGCCATTGCACCCAGGGAATGAGGGAGTCATGTTGTGACATGACGCGTCATGATTGTCTTTTGCTGAGTGAAAGTCACTCCCTGACTCTGTGGACAGGTGAGGCTTGTGGACTGGGCTACCCCCCTAGCAAGTTCAGTAAGCTGCCCCCTAGCACAGTTGAGCGAGCATAAAGGCTGCAGTTCGTGAGATTTTGCTTGATCACAACGCAGCAAGTGATGTCCTGAGCAGAAGAAAGGCCAGAAGCAGGGCAAAACCCATGCTTGCAATACGCATGCATCACAGATCAAAGGGTGTGGGCAACTGTGTGTGAATAACAAAGTTTGTCAAATTCTCTGCAAGAAAGGCAGGGTCTCATGAAGCTGACCTGTGCGCCCCCAGCTGCAGTGAGGGGTCCACTGGGGGTTCCAAGATTCTGAATGCAGCCAGGCTAGAGGGTCTTGGCCGGTCAAAGGAGGCAGATGCTGCAGCTGCTGAACCACATTGGCTACGTCCAAGCCACTGCCAGTCTCAATTCTGTACATGACACCAGGCACTGCTGATCAACTCGCAATTCTGTACATGACACGAGGCAGTACTGATCAACACAGGCAGACACTGGCTGTGTTGTCACTCTGCTGCTGCAACTCTGCACAGTCATTCGCATGTCTGCTACATGATGCATATGCGCACACAGAGACACACAGGCAGACTCTGTCATGCAACAACTCTCATGACAGCGTTTCAACAGGTGCACTAAATGCTTGCAAAGTGATGTGAGACGGCCCACATACACATACAGACTGCAAAGTGTGCAAATGACTACAAGGCTGTTACACTGCTGCTCCCCAGCAGGCTCCCCAGCAGGCTCTACTGCATATCTGCAGTTGATGTTCTGGGGATGCAGCTCAGGCAGCATAACAGTATATTGACAGAGGCTGCTTGGCTCACTTGGTGGCTCTGCAAAAATCCAGAGCAAGCTGCAGAGCTTTGCCATAGTCCTGATCCAGCTCCATGCCATGCATCAGGTTCAAAGCATAGCTGGGACTGCTGGGCTTCAGCTCCAATGCTCGCCTGCATGACACATGTAACAGGTAAAGAGCTGCAAAGCTGTACAGAGAGGGCCTGACAAACAACTGGTGAGGTGTCCAAAGTCTGCATCAACCCTGCTTCAATGAAAATTTAGTGCCCCTGATAGAGATGCTATGAAGGACAAGCCCCCTTGCGTGAGCATGATCATGCTGTCATATAAAGAAGTTTGTTTTTTCATATAGTTAAAAAGAAAAATATCAAATTCTTGAAGCATATGTGCTGCTAGCAGCAGCAGCATGACCCTGTGAGTCATGCAGCCAACCTGAACAGCATGTTGGATGCTGGCACAGCACCGTGGTCCTTGATTGCGGTTGCCAAGAATGCCATTGCAGCATCAGTCTCCCCACCGCCATCCAGCTCAGCACGGAGTGCCGCCATGCCTTCAGGCCGTTGCAGACACTTGGCAAGGGTCAGCCTGCAATACGCTTCCAGGAAGTGACAGTCTTATGCCCATATAGCATGTCAGCAGGCATGCAAATTTCAATCTGCATGACACTGTTGGCATACCACAGGCTAAGAGTCCATTGCATGTTGAAAGGCAGTAAGCTTTTGTTGTCAGTGTGTTCAAGCACAAGTGTTGGGGCGGTGAGATGAGTAGGACATGCATCTGTGTTTGAGAGGTAGGCACAGGCAAAATAATATTGGTGCCACAAGCACGTCTGGGCATCCTGTACTTTTACAACCAAGCCAAGAACCTTTGCTTGGCAAACATATCAGGGCTCAAGCTTTGTTTAGACGCCTAGCTTCCCTTTGGCGATAAGCATGTGGGTATGCTCAGTGATTCTGTCCACAAATGGCAGATGATCTGTGAGTGTGTACAAGGCTGCCTTGCCAGGGCATGCACAGAAGCTGCTCGCAGGCTTTGTGGCTACCTGATTTCTTGATCATCAGGTGCCCGGATGAGTACCCTGATCAAGACCTGGACGGCGTCCCTGACCATGCCTCTCTCTGAGGCCATCTTGGCATACACGATCAAGCCACTCTGATGATGATCATTGCTCCTGAGGACATTCATGATCAGTCCCGCAGCTGTGTCTTTGTGACTGCCACCCATCAGGTATAGCACCCTAACAATGTCCACCTGGGACAGCACCACAAGCAGTCATGATGCAGTGCTTTGCTGGAGGAGCAAAAGGTGATGCGATGAAATGACAGCTAGCTTTACCTGCATGTCATCCTGCACAGCTATGCTATCTCCACGATCTTTAGCAAGGTCAAGCGCTGTATTGTATGCTGTGAGAGCCTCATTGTACTGCTTGCATTCACTGCAGGATACGAAAGTGCTGTCAGCGAGCACAGCAATAGCTTCATGAGTATGACAAGGGTCTGTAGCACCAAGTGCAGCTGTACACCTTAGACATTGAGCATATAGTCGATGGCTTCCAGGGTCATCTGGAGCACTACTGGCTGCCTTTTTGGCTATCTTTACAGCATCCTTTGGCCTTGACACTGTCAGCCAGAGCTGCGCAAATGCTGTGAGCGCCTCCTTGTGAAAGGGCGCTACTTTCAATACCTACAGGTCGAGATGCCAATGTGAGGGCCTGCTTGCACAGACACCAACAAGTCGGCATTATGCTTCTGGTGAAATACCTGTTCATATATCTTGCATGCAGCCCTGAAGTACTTTTTGCTTTCAGCCTCTTTTGCCCGCTCCAAAAATTGTTTGATAATCGGCAAGTAAAGTTTGCCGTCGCTCTCGCTGAGCAGTCCGTCGCTAGAACGTGTCCTATCGACAAGGTCGGTGTCATCAGCATGAGCGGTTTCACTGCTTCTTGCAGGCTGCGTGGTTTGCTGACCAGTTGAGTCTATCTGCAAATCTGCCGCCAGTTGCTCCAAACTCTTGCTCGCAGGCGCTGTGCAAGGTACATCAGATATTGCGCAAGACTTTGGTCGGACTGGCTTTGATGTGACTTGTACTTGTACGTCGACCCCGCGATCGAAAGCTTTGACTACCTGGTTGTCGACTGCAGGGCACTTGCCATTTTCGGTCACCAACTGCAGTTGCTCTACCGACAGAGATTTGCGGTGTTTCTGATTGTATTTGGAGCAAAATTCCGCCAACAGAGCAAGCACGCTGTCTTGGCTATTGGCAGTCGACCTGTAAATGTATGTGAAGTCAGGAAGCGTGCTCGTCCCCTCAAGATGCAGGTACAGCTTGTAGCTCGCCATGCAGTAAACAGGCGCGGTGTTGCCTCGCACACGCACGCATCCCGACGGTCGACTGCAGCGAAGTCCTACTTCGAAACACCTCGTGCATTGCTCGAAAAGCGAAAAGCAAGCTGACTAATGTCGAGACGAAGCAGGCTTAGGGCACAACAGCAACAGCCCTAAGTTACCATCGGCAAGGCTGCCGTCCACGCCTTCAGCGTCGCTGTCCAAGTCGCTTATGCCCAAGCAGCCTTGCTCAAGATGGCCAACGGTGATGTTCTGAACACTGCACAAGGATATTTGTCAGCTGCTGGCTCAAAGGCCTGGAAGCTGTCCAGACATACTGGCAAGGCTGCTTGGATCGCTGGTACAAGCTTTCTGGTTCTAGTCGTGCCTTTGATCATTGAAATGGACAGGGAGCAGCAGTTACTGGAGTTTGAGAACCAGCAGATTGGCGCACTGACCGGTGCAAAGTAAAAAAATAGCTTCCATCAGAGCACAAGCATCTAGACAGTATGAGCAAACCGTATCCCAGAGAAGCTTTGTCCATCTTCCGGCAGATACTGCGCATTCACAGAGAGAACTTGCCCCCACCTATGAGGGCACTGGGGGACAACTATGTTAGAGACGAAATGCGCAGGCATAAGGACGTTCAAACAAGTAAAGCGCAGTGGCAAACTTTTGTCAAAGAATGGAAGATATACAGAGATATGCTGACGGGCAAGGCTGACCTGCAAAACAAGGGCGGTGACATTCACCCTGATGTGATAGCAGCAATGACACCTGAACAAAAACAGCAGTTTCTGGATTTGAGAGAAGAAACCCAAAAGCTGGCTGCTGCACTTGGCATTCCAGACTCCAAGACAAGTTAATGCTGACAATCTGGCTGTCAAGTGTTATGTGCAGCGTGGATCCTGCTCAGGTTATTTGATACAAATGCCCCCTGCTCAAGCCGCATGTGTCCTGCCTTGACTGTATTGTTAGGACAGTATTGATGCAGTATACCTTTTGCCTGTGCGCATTTCTGACAACAGTGCTGTATCACAGTCACACAGGCAATCTCGATTGCAACTGTGGCTTGTATATGAGTTTTTAATGCTTCAGGGTTTGCTAGCACTTGCCATTGAGAGGCTGTCCTTGTAATGCACAACATGCAGCAACGCTTAACGGTATGTCAGGGTCAGAATTAGGGTGGCAGGCATTCATGGCAGTACGTGATTGCAAAGGAAAGCCAGCTTGAGGCATAATGCGAATTATTTCAATCACATCAGGATTGAGAACACTTTGCTGGGTTCTATGTAACTCTGCTATAGCTGAAATGTTGCAAACTCTTTCTTGTCCATGATCTGGTCTTGATCAACTGCAGCTAAGACCTGCAAGAGAAATGTCGTTATGCAACATCTGGGTGTGTAACTACATATGTGCAACAGCAGTGCTAGACAACAGACATTTGCTGGCACCATGCACATCAGTCTCATATCATTGAAACGTTGATCACCTACACATTGATGACTGATGACTGCACACAGACGTTCATCCTCACCTTATTGTTTGTCTTATCACTGAATAGAGCATGCACAAGAAGGTCAGCGACGTCTTCTCTATGTATGGCTCCACAAACACTTGAGTCCTCTGTAAGAACTCCTCTCCCTGTGGCTGGCTGGGTTTTTAGACCACCAGGTCTGATGATAGTGAACTGCATATCCCCTCCTATGCTCTGCAACACCACAACATGGTTGCTTGCAATATTGCATTAGGAACTTGTTTGCATGCATGGCATCATCAACTTCCAGTCAAAATAAAGTGCACATCCATCTGTCCATGCAATGCCCCTGCAGTACAGATTGCATGCAGATCTAGCTGTGCCAATGGTATTCAAACTTGCAATCATTGATTTTGCAGAAATCAAGACTTTGATGCGACAGTTTCATGATTTGCCATTCTGCCTGGGTCAAGGTGCTGACCTTAAGTCTTTCCTCAGCTTTACCCTTTTCAATGAGCACCGGCTTGAGCACATCATACACCTGCTGTGGTGGGGCGTCCTTACTGTCACCAACCCCAATACTGGTCAGCAAAATGAACTTCTTCACGCCCTTCTTTGCTGCGGCCTCTATCAAGTTAATGTTACCCTGAATTGTCAGCCATGATTTGAAACAACACCCCAAGACAGACCCTAATGGTGCAGCCTGTAAACACTTGATAGATGTTGGGTCTGCGATGCAGAGATGGTATTCACAGATGCCAGCACTTGCAGATTGTGTGACAAAGACACAGACTGCAGGCCTGATGGAAGCCAGAGTCAATGGTTGGGAGTCAATGATGGTGATATCTCATGATGAAGCATGGTTGCACCTTCTAACGTGCATGTCACTGTCCCACTGCTGTATTGACTTGTAAATGCAGACCTGTGAGTCAGCTTGTGGGTCTGCTGGTGTGCCTCCAATGGTGCTGACAACAGCATCTACCTCCTCTATCTGGTCAAAAGCCTTCTGTATGGAGTCTGGCTGCAGGGCATCTCCCTTGATTACAATGGCCATCATCCCCTCTATCTCCTTCCTGACAAGGCAACGTTTGTTTTGTGCCTTGTCCATTGGGCAATTCAGCGTGCCATGCAGTGCAGATACACGCAGCAGCATGTGGTCTAGATAGCTTGCTCACGGATATGCTCGTCCTGACATGATGTGATCATGCTAGCTTCTGCAGGGGAGCAAGGCAACCATGAGTCACAAACACAGTCAGACAATGTGACAGTACCTTCTGGAATCAGAGCGCTGCAACATCCAGACCCAGGCACCCATGTCTTTGAGCTTCCTGGTGACATCCAAAGCGATACCTCCACCCCCACATACCAGGATGCTGGCATTGTCTGGGCTCATCTCAGCTTTGATTGTCGTGTTCCTGCTTCTGCTGCAACACGATGGAGGATGTTGCATGATGCAATATGTAGCTCTGCATGTCCACATGCAATTGGGGGTAGACAAGCACAAGACGTGTGATCAACAGTGCTCTTTGTGACATACATGTACAGAGGCACATCTACAGGGTGTTGATGCTGCATACTGCAGGTCACATAATGACCTTTGTAGACCTTTGACCATCATATATACATAATCCCTAAACAGCTGAGCTAGACAAACATGAGCAAGTTCATGGTATGAAAGGCAGCCGTGTCCTGCAATGTGACACCTAACTTGCCTTTGTGTGCATCTGTTTCTTGCTGACACTGAAAGCTTACGCACTGAGCCCCAGCTGTGATTTCCGTTCTGCTGGGCATGCCCAATGAAAGCTTGCGCTGCAACTGCATCAGGCAACTGCAAACATTCAGAGTACAACCAAGATGATAATTGGCACAGTGTTTAAAGTAGTGCAACAACACACACCTGGTGACTTTCTCAAGGGCTGCCGCATGTGCAGGCATCCGCTATGCACCAGGCCTGCGCAACACCGCACACACTTTGACAGGCTTGCAATACTACTCAACGAGCATTGCATGTGCGGTGCCAATGCTTACCACTGCTCATTTGCATTTGGCCGACCTGCTGCATCGCTCAGATCAGTCAGGCAAAACACGCGTCTTGCCGCAACGGAGGATGAACGCGCTGTAGTCGACAAGAGAGTTGATGGTGATGTGCCGCTCAAGTGCCAGGTAGCGGAAGTAGGCAGCGGAATCAATATGAGTACGCTCAACCTAGGCCTAAACGATGAGGACGCGATTTCTACGAGGGCGATGTCGACAAGCTAAAGGGCAACAGGTTGCCGCCCTGCCCACGGCTAACAGCAATTACCTTGGCGGGCAAAGTGCACACTCAAATCATCACGGTTTCATGTTCTGCTGAGTGATCTGGTCAGATAGTCTTCGAGAAGTGGTGCATACATGACCCGATGATCCTGGCTGGGTCCCGACTGTCTTCAAACTCATCGTATGTAATTGATCAAAACCTTGGACACTACGAGGTGGTTGTTGTAGCGCGACTCGAGTCCAAGCGTCTAAGCTGACCTTGGTGAGTCATTCGAGAGGGCATGAGTAGGACCACATACTATACACCCCTTCTCCTGTGCCTGTGTGCGCTGTCTTTCATCGCTGGGAGGTTCGTTCAGCAGATACCAGGACTTCCAGAGAGCAATCGTGGGGTGAGACATCACGCAGAGATATTGCAACTCATGTTTACCCGTGCCATGGTTGCTATATCCGACGGCTGCTGCAGTTCTCCAAAGCAGCTGAATCCACCCCTTCCTTGCGAAGACAAACCATCGAGCTCCAGCAACCTCCGGTCTTGTCAAACCCTGTCAACCAAACCAAAACAGCTGAGTACCTTACATATGATGAAGCACTTGAAGCCACTGGCATGTTCGTGGGCAGTGGCGCAGTGACTGCTGGTGAAAGCGGAGAGAGTGAGCAGTATACCCAGCCATTTCAGGTCTTGAGCTGGTATCCAAGGTAACTGGCCAGCCATCTTGCAGTGGAAGCTGCATTAAGCATGCACAGCAGCATGATTGCTGTGACAACATGCAGAGAATGACAAGTGTCCTTATGGCAGGCACTGCTTGAGGTCCCAATCAATGGTGCACTCATTCATGCTAGTCTGCAGGACATATTTGTTTCCCCGCTTTCTGAATCCTGAGAGGGCCGAGCATTTTGTCAAACTGGCTAAAGCAAGACTGGCGCCCTCCTCATTGGCTTTTAAGAAGGGCGACACAGTAGACACCACCAAGTATGCTTGTTTTGTTGGTTAGTAAACCAATGCACTGCTCACCATCCTCGTGCAGACCCTTTTCAGTTTGCATGGTCATCCTTGTTGTTACAATCCTGCACTTGGGCACAACATTGCATCCGATCTGAAGCACACTCAATCTTGGCTGTTTTCTTGCTGCAATTCTGCACTATGCAATCAACACCGCTAAACACGCATAACATATCACACCTGCATCATACACTTTCAGTGATGAATACATGCTGTGTCAACAGCTACCTGATGCTGCGAATAAACGGTGCCAGCCAGATTTGCACCTGTTTTACTGCAGCATGAGCAACACATGTGTGCTCCTGCATAGGGATGTGCGTACCAGTCAAGGTACTTTCATATCGCGCAGTGAAGACAAGGAGGGTGTGTTGGCCTGGATTGAAGACAGGCTGGCACAGTTGACTGGTCTTCCTGCTAATCATGGTGAGGTGCGCTGGTCCCCTTCTTTCCACACCCACCCACTCTGTCTGCCTGCTTCCTGTGCACTCAACCACCAGAACAGTGCCAAAGCTGCTACACACAATGTGACTAGTCTGTCTTCATGCCTCTGACTCGCTGGAGTGTTGAACTGTTCAGCATGTATATCCAACACATAGCGCACCCAATGTGTCTGCGTGCGCCGTAAGTATGAAGCCAACAAACAAGGCAACAAGTATGCTGCAGAGTGCGCTTGGCCTGGCTGCATACTTCTTGCTCATCTCAACATGTCATGCAAAGCAATATATTTGCGGCCCAAGTGAAAGTGTGGCATCATCAGGCACTCTGTGTTGCGCTTAACCGCTTGCCATGCTTCAGAGGAAAGCAGTCCCTTTGAGGCGGCCTTGTAAAGCTGTGCTGCGGTGATGGATAACTGTCAGAAGTCTTGACGTCATTTCATCTCTGCTCCTGCAGCCCTTCAACGTACTGAGGTATCAGCTGACGCAGCACTACGACTCACACTATGATGTGTTTGATCCTGAGAGCTATGGGCCGCAACCCAGCCAAAGGGTAAGCAAGTTGCTGTCATGCCTCTTTGATAGGCTATGAAGGGAAGGGCAGCGGTTGTGAGGTTACTTTTTGTGGTCAGGAAGATTGTTGCATTCCAATTTATAGCAGTCTCCAGCTTTCTCATCTGATCAGGCTCTTCTTTCGGTGTTTTTAGTATTGTGGACAAGCTGTGGCATATATGTGCACATGATGGCATTGTTGGGACCACATCAATCAGCATTTGGGAGGCTGTCGTGCTGCTTGCAACAACTGTCATGGTAGTACGCGAGCAATTTCTCCTATTGCTGAGCTGCATGCTAGTTCACACGTGATGTCACATCTCTGAGTCACACTGCATTGTTCCAGCAGAAGGTTTGACATCCAACTTAACATTGGGAACTGTGCAGATGGCAACTGTGCTGATCTACCTGTCAGCACCTGAGGAAGGAGGGGAGACAGTGTTTCCTCTGGAAGGGGAGCATGGCCTTGATCGTCTGCCCACTATCAATTACAGATCATGCGATCAAGGGCTCAAGGTGAAATCCCTGGTTGGTGTAGATGCTATTGCCCCGCTTGAAGATAGTATTCTGCTCTGTTGGTGGCTGCCTGCACTGTCTGAGAAGAGGTCATGTCAGAGTCATGCACTTGTAGCAGATTGGCAATCCGCAAAGCATTATGAGATGTGTCACAGATGCGCTGCTGGTGATTGTTTGTGCAGATTCAAAATCTTTTCATCAACAAAACATGAACTACCAGGCAAATGCTGGACGGTTGTGACAGCAGCAATATCAGCAACATCCCTTGATTGTTACCTGCAGTACAAGCCAAGATCTGGAGATGCTCTACTGTTCTGGTCTATACATCCAAACGGTACTTTTGACAAACATGCTCTGCATGGCGGCTGCCCCGTCACAAAAGGGGAGAAATGGGTTGCTACCAAGTGGATTAGGGATAAGTGCTTTGGTTGCTCTTGAAGTCACCAGCAGCAGACGCTATGCAGCAAACGACAGCTGCTCTGGCAGATCAGAAATGCTACAACCCTTACAGGCTATGAGTTGGTACATGAGTTTGTAAAGAGCTTGTGCTTAAGCTTTGCGTCGTCTACAAGTATTGTGGAGGCGCCTACATCACCACTACAAGCCTAACTATCTTGCTGTGCATCATGCAACATGACCCAACATGTATATACATATATATGTCTGTGTGAGTGTCCATAGTAGATTCGCTGCAGCTGCTTTTGCATCTCTTTGTATGCCGTTCATGGCAATCAATCTCAGCACTGTGCCTGTAGCAGTCACGAAACCCACAGGCACAATCTATGTTGTTTCAGGCAGTAATCACTAGTGCGCAGCTTTTGCAAAGCTGTTCAGCTCCTCCCATGAAGACTTCGACCCACATGCAGTCAGTGTCTACACGCTTGACTTAGAGACTAAATCAACAGCTGCTCCTTCCAGCCTAATTCCAATTCTTTTGGCATTGCGTCCAGTATGCTTTCCAAGTCCTCATCAGACACTTGTGACAAGTCCTTTGGGTCCCACTTTGGGCTCTTGTCCTTATCAACCATCATTGCCCTGACTCCCTCAATGAAGTCATGCCTGCTGACCATTCTTGTAGCTCCGCGGTACTCTTGCTTCATGAGGTCGTAAATGTTGGACAGGGGACCTTGTGATTGTTTGTCAGCATGCACTTTGGGCAAAGTGATGCAGACTGAGACACAAGCTGGTAGGACAGGCAGCCGACATGGATTTCATTGCGTTCTTTGCAAAGTCCTTGTCTTCCTCTGCCTGCAGACATAGAAGCATACAGCAGCTGTGCAACACACAGGCTGTCGTTGTAAGCGTTGTAGTCTACAAGCGTCCTGGACATGTGCATGATGTGCATTTCCTCGATAGATTGGATCTCAGATACATGATCCCAAGAATGCAGAGCTTGGTAAAATGCCTGGATCATAGAGACATGTCGTGCATTTGTCAAAGAGAGTGGCTGCACCAGCAGCAGACGCGCATGTGTACAAGTCATGCTGCCTGTAAAGACGTTTGCCGCATGCCTTGCTGCAGGCTCCCTGAAACTGTTGCCTGGGTACAGCGCTTAGCCACACAAGCCAGCACTGCAAAGCCATGCAAATGCATGCACCGCAAACTTGGAGGATATGCTGGCACACCAACTTCATGCTTTGTTTTTGCTTTGCTGTGAAATGCTCTGAAAGGCTCACCTGAGCATTGTCTGCAACTTCTCTAAGCGTGGTTAGGATTTTCAAAACAGCTTGGCCTGCACTCTGTCCCATTGCCTTGTAGCCCAAAGCTGGCTTGAAGCAGTAATCAATGGCTGGCTGATCATGTGCCAGCTGCGCTGAGCTGGTGTCTACCTACGTAACAAAGACAAGCACCCCTACATATTCCGATTCATGCTTGCCTGTGAGTCCCTGTGACCCTGCATGTTGGCTTTGGGACTTGCAGCAACTCTAACGCATCTTGCACTGCCTGAAGGAGTGTTTCAACAGCACACACAAGTGGCAAGCAGACCCTCTTCCATATGCTGTCTGGCACCTTCATGCAGCATTCCTGTGTTGACCAGCGCAGCCATTGCCCATATCATAAGACAGGGCAATCCTACAGCCGGCATACCATGCAATGCTATCTGCATCCAACTTGAAACACCACATGGTCACATGTCTGAAGCATGCCAGGCAAACTCACCTTTTGTGCATAGGGCTGCAACCTTTCCAGGATACTCTGCATGCCGTGCTGCTTGTCTGGCTGCCTTTTGAGGGGCTTGGCTAAAGCCTCACGAAGGGCAGACAGTTGCCCACTGGGCACGAAGTGAGTTCCCAGTCCAGCGTACAGCAAGTCCTCTGGAGTCTTCAGTCTGCTGCCTGTCAATGCCAAATACAGTCCAGTAGCCCCTGCACAGGTCAGAACACACTGAAGCACACAGCGTCAGTGCCTCACAAATTATCTGAGCAGTTTGCTGAGTGGCATGCAAAATGCTGTAGCAGCACGTATCATAGCCATGATCAAGTTTTTGCAACATCCGTAAGTACCAGAGGACAGCATGTTGTCATGTCCTGTGCATGACTCTGTCAATGTTGTGCTTAGTACCTCAGTCGCATGAAAGCAGGCTCTTGCCCTCCATGTTTCATCAGAATTATGGACCATGCATAGTTGAATCTGTCATGTGAACTTACTCTGCCTGTGCATCAACACCTTAGCTCTTCAAGATACAGAAACGCCACTTTTCATGGTTAAACGTCTCTTTCACAGTGTATATTCAAACTAAAGAACGCCTGGGGACCAGTAAAACGCGTTTCTAAACTGCGGAGAAATCTTGGTAGGCAGCAGCGGTGGGTACCTGGAGCATTGTTGGCAGCAACCCTGGCAAAGCCGACATCAGGCCACAACCCAATCATGTTCTCTGGCATGGCAAACATTGTGTTCTCAGTCACCACTCTGATGTCACCATGCACTGCAAAGCCAACTCCAAAGCCCATCCAGATTCCATTGCAGAGGGAGATGTAGGGGATTGGGCAGTTGACAATGTCGCACATCAAGCTGTACTCAGCTTGAAAGACCTGCAGCATTGAGATGAGTCGGCTGCCATGTAGTAAACCCGGCAACCGCATGAGGTACTCCCCACTTGCTTGATCAACACCTGTACTCAAGCAGCTTCAATAGCTGTTGTGCATTGTAGCTTGCAGGTGCGCTGGTCAAAGGGAGATACCAATGACATCTGGCCTAGAGCATGAGTCACAGTCGCAGCACATGGCGGCAATTGATACCTTTGGGTTGTGCTTGCTGGTGCCAGTATTGAATGCATCAATGGATCTAGTGAGTGTGTAATGACATAGTCCAAGAAACACGGTTGAACAACATGCGTGGAATGCGTCTGGTTGTTGCTGCTTGCCTGAAGGAAGGCAATGCTGCCAGACGTACCCTTGCAGCTCGGTGATCAAGGGGCGGATCTTTGTCATAGCGTGAATCTAGCACAGCCTGCCTGATGTCTCGAATATCTCCTCCTGCAGAATAACCATGCCAAGATAAAACGTGTACAAAGCTTGGGCCACAGGGAACAGGTCATTCTCTGCATTTTGTAACAGTCAGAGCCTTTGACACATTGCTGATCAGGGGAAGGACACCTGCACAAAAGGCCTTGTCTCCAGAAGAGTCAATCAATACAGCTGCTGCTTCCTTGTTGTAGACAAAGTCTGCCAGGGCCTGATGCGCAGCCTCGACCATTTCTGCAGGTACAGCAATTGATATGCTTGAGAGGAAGCTCCCAGTCTACTCATATTGCAGGTTGACTGTGCAAACACTTGTTCTGAGCTCACCACAATTTTTTGCATTCAGGGCTTTGGGTCTGTTGATGGTGATTCTGCCCAGCCCGGCTTCTTTCCGCACTAGTAAATGCTCTTCTTTTGCAGCTGTGCTGTAACGATGGCTAAAGGTGAACGTTGAGTCCAAGGAGGGCAGCCCGGTGAGACGCAAGGCATGATATAGGTTACACTGCAGATGAAGCAATTCTTTCCCATGCCGGTATCCGGGCCTCAGCAAAGTCTGCATAGCGAGTGCGTATGGCTCGTCTGAAGCCGCTGATGGGCTGCTCACGGTCGCGATCGGGCCAAATGAAAATCAGCAGGCACGCTCCGAAACCAGCATAGTAGTGTGCCTAGTCATCTGTTTGGCTCTTGGCCAAATCGAGTGAGGCAGGCGCAACGCCCTTGAACACTTTGACAATAGTTGGTCAGCACGTGCCACCTTCGGAAAATCTCTCACGGTGATCAGACTCAGTCTACCACAAAGTGACAGAAGAATGTTCCATGAAACAATTCACGAATGCGCGTGCATGTTAGAAAGGATATTCGTTAGATATACAGTATCCTTTATATAAACGGGAGCTCATATGTAATATATATCTGATTCGAATTATAATTCAGTAAGAGTTGATACGAAAGCAGCCAACAACTGGATGAGTAGCATGTACACATTATACACAGCAGATGTCAAGCTAATGCCAGAATTTCGTGCTGTTTGAGTGTCGCATACCATGACATAAAAGCACCTGTACAAGTTGCAACAAATGTTCCACAACACACAGAGCGTGTTAAAGCTACGTCCCTGCCTGACAAAATACAGCTCTGAATGGCCAGTCACAATCACGCTGAAGGTTGGAGGAGTCAACTACACCCATACACTCCAAAGTACAAGTCTTTAGTGTGTCTCTCTTGCTAGAGGGTCCCTACAATCGCTTCCTCCTACTTCTTTTTGATGCCTCAACTGCTTGTCCCTCAGCACTACCCAGTTGTTGCGCCTTCTGCGCTGGTTTCCGCTTTCGCGTAAGGGCGACTGCAGTGTGAGTGAGGTCATTTGCCTCAGCAACATGTTCGACATTGCGGCCTTCCCCTGCCGCAGCCTTCTCGCGCGCTGCGTCCTGCAATTACAAACAAAGACAGGTAAGCCTTTTATGCAAAAATGATTACAGATCAGCAGTCATCTCCACACATGTCTGTTGACATTGCAACCCTGACAGCTACTGACTAGGTTGACGGATGGTAGGTTAATGACCAAATGGTATGCATTTGTGCATGATTGCTGATGTATCCCATGGACACCCCAGGACATTCCACTTTTGCGGTGTACCTTATCTACACAATGTCATAAGCTTCGGGACAGCACCAGGGTTGGCTGCTGAGCATGACATGCAGCTTACCTCAGCAGTCATGACGTCGCCCAGCCCTTGCGTGCCAGGCTGCACGCCACCTACAGCTTTCTGCTTTGCTTTACCACGTCTCCCCTTGGCCTCCCCCTCTCCAGCCCCATCTGACCTCACATCATAAGACACACCTCCATGATCATCCTCAGACTGGCCATCCAACACAGCTGACGCAGAAGCACCATGACCATCCCTGGCCATTGCATCGGGCACAGCGTCGCCTGCTGTAGTGCCTGAGGTGACAGTTGTATCTGGTGACATGGCATCAGATGCATGCCCTGTGGCAGCTGCAGCTGCCAATGCTGTATCCAGTCGGTGTACAAGATCAGCCTTCTTGCCGCTGACCGGCATGTTGAAGGTCTTCAGCTGTTCCTTCAGCTGAGGCACCAGCATCTTGGCTGGGGCAACAGCTTGCTGCTGTGCCAGGTCTGCATCAACAGGTGCCTGCAACGCAGGCCCACCATTTGGTCTGCAGGTCATTCTCATTGATGTGTGCATGCATGAGCTGTGCAGCACAGGCCAGCTTGCCTGCAAGTATGACTGAATAGCCTGCAGAGTGGCCAAAATCATGTTGAGTTGGCACAGCCTCATGTTTGGAACACAAAGAATGCTGTGGATGCTTTTTAGGTGTCCACTGCGCACAAACATTTGGAGATTGCGCTGGCTTGCTGACAGAACCAATACAAAACTGTAGATATGCAGTGCATGCTAGTGAAATATAACTCAACCAACCATAGGCACAGAGGAATTATCTCCCCTGACACTGGCACCAGCGCAAAACGCATTACAAGTCCAATTGCAGCAAGAGCAAGTATGTGCACAAGCGTTTTGTGAGGCAGCAGCAAGTACCGCTTCATCTCCTGACATCAAGTCCCCCTTCTCGACTTGGTCCAGGTGCTGGACGCCCATCAATGGCTCTGGCCCCTGCAAGGGCTGATCCTCGTCTTGATCCAGCCCTGGCTTGACCCCTCCCACTGGCCCTGCAGCCTTTGCTGGCTCTGCCTTCTTGCCTTTGTCACCTGGAGAGAGAACTATTTTTATCTATTAATTCGTAAGTTTGAATGTGTGATAGCTGCAACAGGCATGCTCAGGCGTCATCATTTCCTGATGTTCATATGCATCTCATGTTCATATGCACTGCGCATGCAAGCAGCAGTGCAGATGATCTTGACCTGCCATGCATGCACTGATGATCTCATGAAGATTTCATAAAACTCAACAATCATCTTAAAGCAGAGCATCCAGCAAAAAGTCTTTGTATCTGCCGGACCTGGCTCTCAAGCACTATGTGTAACATGAACATGCATGCAAAGCTGGAGCATGAGACTCTTCTTTTTGCAATGGGAAGACATACCAGCAGCAGCCTGTGCCTCCTGCAGCCTGCCCATCAACACAGCCTTGCTGCCCTTTGAGTCAAGCTGCAGCCCTTCAAGTGCTGCCTTCAGCTCCTTCACAGTCATCTGGGCAGGCATAGCCTGTGCAGCAGCCTCAGGTGCACAATGGCTCTTGAACTGCTTGGTGGGCGTGCTGGCCTTCAGTGCTGATGCTCTGCCTGGTGCTAGCTCGGTGCCTGGCTCCAAGTGCAAGGGCTGGCAGGTTTCACAGGCGTACACTTTGCGTGCTTGCATGTCCCAGGTGCTGATGTTGGAGCCGCATCTGCCGCATGTGGCATGGTTGTATACATACCTGCAGCATCAACCCAACTGGGCTGTTCGTGATGAGGCTGCCGCCTGTATGCTTCAGCTATACTTATTATGTCTTGTTGTATTGATGCAGGAAGAGTATGCATCATACGAGCATGACTCAAGCTCAGGCACACTGCTCCAGTGAAGGACTCCACCGCAGCTGCAGTCTCACAACAAGTCTCAAGCCGCAGGTCATTGCCATTCCCAGCAGGTCAGGACAATCAGCTTTGTGTGAGGCGTGTGGGACAGAAACTGCATGCTGGGGACAGAACTGCGTACTGGGGGCAGACAGTGCAGGCTGGGGACGCAGAAGGCATGCTGGGGACAGAAAACGCATGCTGGGGACACAAACTGCATGCTGGAGACAGAAATGCATGCTGGGGACAGCAATGCATCCTGGGGACAAAAATGCATGCTGGGGACAGCTTGATTTGTGACAGGTCATTGAGTTGCCATGCCAGCATGCTAACACAGCTGAGTAACAGCAGGATGAAGGTCGCACCGCCTGGTCCAGGGTTTGCCCAGCTTCTTTGCCTCATCTTCATCAACAGTCAGGATGCTGCCAGTCTTAAAGCCTCTTTGCAGCAGCAGCACACTGTGCCGCCACAGGCACTCAAAGCCCTCTCTGGACACACTCCTGCCAGGCTGCTCAGGATGCACACCTGCCTGAGCAACACCATATCACATGTCAAGACAGCCCAAACTTGTTACTGATTTGCCAGAACGGCCTTTGTTTCTAGCGGTGGGCGGTGTACTTAAATTTTGGTGTTGCAAGTAGATCTTGCTGTTGCACAAGTCAGATGGCACTGTTGCCAAGTCTCCATTTATTCAGCTTGCTCTGTTGTCTGTCCTACAGGCTGCACTTGGGCCGCAGATCAGCTGCCTGCAGACAATTTGTTTATGCTGCCCATGCAATTGGTTTTCCATAGTCTGTTGCACTATCAAGGCAAATGCTGACCACACAGACAACATGAAAGCGCTTTGCCACCAGTGCATGTGCAATCATACAGCAGGAGGTCGCATGTAATGGTGGACATCCACCTTGAAAAGGATTTCTGCTCTGTAGATGTTGCCAATGCCAGCAACAGCAGTCTGGTCCATCAGGATGCCTCCAACAGGTTTTTTACTGGTTCGCATCTTGTCCCACAGCCGCTCACTGTCTGCATCTTGCCTCAAGGGATCTGGACCCAACTTGCCAGACTTGTCGTTGTAGTAGTCTGCATCATACAGCTTCATAGCTAGCTGACTGCATTGTTTGTAAGCTATATGCGGTGCTGAAGTAGGCTTGTGATGTTGGTTTGCAACAAGCACTACAGGTGATGATGATACCAGCTCTGATGTTTAATGGTTGGCTGCATGCACATTAACGTACTGTCAGCAGTATATGATAAGAAAGCTGATCAACTTGCCATGCCTAATGCAAGCAAGCAGGGCATGTCGCAAGTGAGCTGTTATGTCTGTACATGATGTCGTCTAGGTCGCCACAAGCTCATCATGCATGAGAACACAAAGGCGTGGTGTCAGCATAGTCAACTTACCCAGGTCACCTAAGATGACTGTCATGGCACTGAGTTGAGCTATAACGCCATGCTTTTCATTCACAAGCTTCAGTCTGGTTGTCTCTGTAGGATCAGGTCCAGGCAGTGTCATTGTCTTGAATGCACCAGACATACCAAAATGAATGTGGACAACTTGTGGACTAGCAGCATCCCCAAAGAAGTAGAACAAGTTTTTGCCATGCACCTCAATCCGTATCAAGGGTTTGTCATGCACGGCCTGTGCACCTGAACAACAAGCAAGTGAAAGTGATAGGAGTTTGCTTTTATGAGCATTCAAAATCATGAAAGTGGTGTCATTTGCAGTTTTTGCCCGTGACGTCTCTGACCTTCTGTGAAACGCTTATTGGGAGAAGTTGCAACGAAACGCTTGCCCAACAACAGTTTGCGGTGCGCGTGAGCGACACGGTGGCAACCGTGTCCTTCCACCATCCGTACTGGAATCAATCTGTGCAGCTGCTGAAAACCTGGATGGGGCGAGCCCAACTGACTGCGTGACCAGCAGCTGTTAGATCGAAACAGCACTGTGCGAACTGAACGACACGCCAAAAGCATGCAGTACAAACAAGCCAAATTCGGCTGTATGCTAGCCAATTTTTTTGAGGCAAACCCCGAACAACTGTTGCTCTTGCCGGGGCCAGTTCGCAAGCACACGACGTGGTCAAAGCAGTTCACCTGCAAGCGAGTTCTGCGATTGATACGTCGTACCAAACTAGGTACAACTTGGTATAAGGCTTAGACGCCGTACCAATCATGGCTTCACCGTACAGAAAACGTACATGCTCAGGTCAGTGGTCACGTAAAGACTCCCGCGAGCATGCCTCTTAGTCATCAGTGTGCACTTGAGCATGCCTTGGGCGTCATCTAGTCATTGTTTTCTGTAGTCTGTACGGAAGTTGTGGATTGGTGGGCCATTTTGCTGGAAACCAATATGTTGCAAGGTCTAACAAGGCGTACACATGCACACGTCGAGGTGATCTAGGGTGTTTGGCATTCACACGCTGACTCAGGCAACCATGCAGTGTACATGTATTATGTACTCCACATGCCAGCTACCCATCACAGGAATAAAATGTTAGCAACGAGGGACTCAGCTGTCAATTAATTATCATGCTTCTCCGTCGGTGAACTGACATCGTGCTGATCACGATTGATAGGATGCCACACATAGTATGTTGAACTATAATTATGCAAAGTTGACATCCGAAAAAGCTGCTTTTGGCTTGAATGACAAAAGAAGCATGCAGACTCCCAATCCATATACCTTACCAATACGCAATATGCTGTAGCTACCTACAGGCATACCTGCATGCCAGCTTTCAGCTGCATACAAATTTGCCACAGTGCAAAGTCTCACAGCAGCTGAAATGTCACTGCAAGTGCACCCTATCCATCCTCCCTTGCCTCTTTCTTCCCTTGTCCCACCACTAAACCCCCCCCCCCTCCCCCCCCCAAACCAACTGCTCCATTTTCCCCAGCAGCGAAGCCTATAAATACTGCTGTTTTCTACATTACCGCTGCAGCTTGCTTCTGGCCAAATACAGGGCAATGACCAGTAGATTCAAAGCAAAGAACCCACACATCACTTTCACAGCAATAGCAACTTGCTTTGAAAGGCTGTCTCTGTTGAAAACTGTTGCACCAAAAGAAGATGCCGGGGTCTCAGTCATGTACTGCCCAGATTTGCTGATACTCAAGTTGCTTGTGATGTCTGTTGTGATGTCACAAAGCACGTCAAACTTCATGTGGGGGTGGGTTGCATTTGAAATGCATACATTGTCCAGCACAGAGTATGCATACAGATCTTGACCTGCATCAATCAGGCTGAAAATGTTGGAAAAGGGATTTTGAATGAACCAATCTGTCAAATTTTGGATGGTCCGCCCAATACTGATTGCAAGTGTGGTGTTCTCTGGTGAGTTCAATGCTGTTGGGAATTGTGCTGAGTCCATGCATACTGTCCCCTGCTGTGTTACTGGGTCTTCAAGGAGCTGTCGAACTGCCAAACATGTATCTTCAATTCCGTCTATGTTGTCATATGCACAATCAGGTGCAGCTGGGTAGAGCATTGTGGTACTCCCCACTACCACTGATCTGTTATATGTGATGCACCATGCAGTGCCGTTTGATGTGTTGATGATATGGTTCAAAGCTGCCACGTTCTGATCCAGCCAGTAATATCCATACGATACTTGTCAGGTCTGTATGCTTCTGTCAAGCAAGGTATCCCTCCATTTCTGCAGTGCAAGCTGGCGCAGCCTGCCAGTGGTGCATTGTACCTCACTGTCACAAACCCAGCCAGCACAAATGCCGCAACGAAGGCAATGACTGACATGAGAAGAAGTATGCCACCCCACCAAGCAGCTCGCTGAGGCGTCCTCTTGAGTATCAGAGGGAAGGCTGTGACAACAATGACTGGTGCCACTGACAGCATGAAGGCTGCCCCATTGACAATGAGGAACGCAGTGAAGATGGGGTAGCTGCAACCCACCCAGTAAGGGTTGGATCCTCCCGGGGGAGCTGACCAACCACTAAAGGCAATGCTTGCCACCAAAGTTGCCACAACGCCTATGGCAGGAATGCCCATTTGGTATGCTTCCTTGGAGGTGAAGCCTGCACAAATGCAGAGTACAATCTTACAGTGGTACGCCTCTACAGCAGTGACAGATGCATAAAAGCTGAAACATGTACTGATAAAGACATATGCTCAAGACCACACAGCCTGTGTGCTTGGCGTGAATGTGACAAACACATGCAGTGCATGCATGAGAGCTTGAGAGACTCCAAGGGGACAGGGCCTTGCAACGTCATTGAGCAATGCAGCCAATCTAGTGATGGTGTTCATTGCATATAGAACATCTGCTTGCACAGTCTGACTGACAGGCGGTCTGGCCTTCAAGTCCAAATCTGGTCGCCCTAGGTCTAGGTTCAATGATGTTGTATTATATAATACAACTTATATATATGTGATTGGCAAGGTTGTCGCATCACTAGACCTTATAAGGATGCACACAACAGAGTGCTCTGGAGAGACAAGAATTGCCTGGCATGTACCTAGCTCATCTTGAGCCGAAAGGCATAAAAAACAATGTTTTTATTGTTGCATTACTTTGAACGCTGCGAGTGCAATTTGTGTGTGCCTACATTTCTTTAGATGCATGACTTTGTGACTTTGTCGTTTTGTGTACTTGTGTTGGTATTTTGCCTTTGACGGTTGGTTGCTATGGATGCTGTTCATTGGATTTTGCTGCAGCCATGCAGCAATGCCTGGCTGAAGCAACAGCTTGATCATACATACCAGGCCAGGCAAACAATGATTGGTGCCATGCCACTAAGAAAAACAATGATTGGTGCATGCCATGACATGATGTGTAGACCACAGCACTCTGGGTTTGAGCTAGCAGTGACTCAGTGCCTGACCCTCGGTTGATGCGTCAAATGTGAGTCCTTGATGATGGGACAATGAATGGACAAGTGTATAGCCTGGCAGTGATTGTGTCCAGGACAAAGAATGATGGTGTATGTACAAGAGCTAGCAGTGACCATTCTGATCTACTTCGGGGCTGAACCCGACCCAAAACTGTAGCTGCCGTGCCAGGTGCCATCTTCCGACTTTTCAACCTGGCTGTATGGGCGAAAATGTTGCAAGTCTGATTAGCCTTAAGGATCCGGAAGCCTTCTGGATCCAGATCTGTGCTTTCATGTCCTAGACCAGGCTAGGCTAGGCTAGGCTATGGGCCAGTCATGTATCTTCAGACAGCCTTGTCACAGGTGGTTACGTGAAGATTTGCATAACCTATTTTGACTAGCATTGTGAGCTTGGCCAACCATGGTTGGCAGTCATTCCACAGACGAAATAACATTCTCCACTGGATGATCAAAATTATACATACCCACCTATACATACCGGTGCACCTATAGCTAGCTAGGAAGTACGTGCTTCATTACAGCTGGTGATGCGGCAGTCAAGCAAACAATCAAGTCTGTACATATCTATGCAGGCCCGCGCGAACATTGTTGATAAACAGCGAGCATTAGCCAATTCTCACTGACTAAAGACTTGTCATCCGTCATGGCAAGGGAATCTAGCTCTGCTTCAGATTCATAGAGCTGGACGAAGCTGAGAAGTCGGCCGTAGTTTAAGATCTGTCCCTGTGATACACGCTGAGCAACTCAACCGCCACTGATCTGCTCAACGCCGCCACCAACTGGTTGTGCCAGCAGCAGTTCTACTTGACGTTCGCTAGGTATCTTCTTCAGGAGCTGTCTTCAGGGGTCGAAGAGATGAGTTACTACCAGAGCGCACCAGTTTACCCGCAACAACAGGGGTTTCAGCCTCTTGCGCCTCAAGCCTCAGGCGCTCCTCCTCCAACATGTATGCCCGGCCAGTCGTTTCAGCAGCAACCGTATGGCTATGCAGGCGCCTTCTCTGCACAGCAGTATCCTCAGCAGTACCCTCAGCAGTATCCTCAGCAGCAGTATCCACAGCAGCAGCCGCTTCAGCAGTATCCTCAGCAATATCCATTGTCGCAGCCATATGGTGCTGTTCAGCAATATAACCCTCAAGCGCCTTACAACCCTCCTCTGTACAATACACAGGCGACTCCAGGCTATGTTGGTCCAGGATACTCTCAGACAGGTAGACTGGAGCATTGGCAATACGACTCAATGCAGATTTTGCTGTCGCTACAGGCTTTGTGTTGGTTGAGATCAATGTTATCTGCTGCTGCAGGCCGACCCAACACCAGTGGGGGTTTCAACACAAGTAGTGCACTGATGGGACTAGCAGCAGGAGCCATTGGTGGTGCTGTGCTAGGTGAGCTTGCCATCGATACACTTGACGCAACCATGAGCCTGGAGTATGTCCTTCAAGACACAAGATTGCCTTGTTCCTAGATGTATGTCCTTCAATGACCATCCCTTCTGGAATGGTGCATGCTTATATCAGGTGCAGTCACGTGCTGTAAAAATTGTATGTTAAGGTAAGCTGCCAGCTAAGCGTACCAGCACTGTCAAGGATGAATGTGGGGTGCAGATCATATGGTGACCGGTCACCATCACCATAATCAGGGTGGGTATGGGGGGGGCGGAATGATGCCTATGGGTGGGATGGGGTTGGGTGGCGGCGGAGGTGGTCATCATCATCATCATCATCATTGACTCTTATAGATGATTCTGTTCACAGACTTTGTTTGTGTACCAGTAACGGTGCAGTGCAGAGCTACTCTGTGCCATGTGTGCATTAAATAGCAGGTGTTATAGATCAGTGGTAGGCAGAGTAGTCCTGTGACTTAGTAGGTAGCATGCAGGTGTGCAGTAGGCTGCAATGACGCCTTGAGCCTTGCAATCTTCAACAAGATCATGAAATGCTTGCAATTTGTATTGCATTTTTTAGGTCATCAGCATGTCCACTGTGACCATATACCTTTTTATGGGCGTTGCAACAAGGTTACAAAAACAAGAAAGGATATAGTTGTAAGTTTTCGAGCCATGGAAGGCAACTTGCAAAGCTTCAGCGGCGCTGAATATATTGACAAACGCATTGGAAATGCACCTTTGGCACATGAACCCGTTGCTTCTAGCTGATCTGTATCTATTGGCCCCGTAGAGTGCATGCATGTTCAGCATGCGCATAAGGTGTCAGAAGGATGTCCAGAAATGCCTAGCAAGTCTCCACTCAAATACAGTACAGCATGTATGTCTATCTGCTGCATGCTTGCATATTCTTGACAATCTGGTACAACAGCCTTTGCGGAAGCAACGCAATGTGCGTACTACCATGGTGGCAGCGTAGAGTGCCAAAAATTTGCGCATGACAATGTTTTGTCACTATAGTTGATTCCCTAGCTAACTATGAGCAGCTAAGCAGACACTCAACAACTTGTGCATGGAGGATAGTGCCCGCAAACTTTGTTCACATCCGACCTCCGCTTCCAGGTGCGTCCATGAAGAAGCAGGTGGCACAAAGAAAAGCACAGAAGGCCGTCACAATTTAGGTGAATCAGTGCCATGAATGAGCAGCTCCACTCTGTCACCCCGCCCACTGTTCATGCTGCTGGCCTTCATGCCAGTGTAGGTTCCATTGGCATATGCTACGCACTGCTGCACCAGCTTGTTGTACAGGGGCTTTGTTGCTGAGAAAGGGTTGCTGGCATACTCTTCTAGTGGCATCCATTTGACTGCATCTACCTCTGTTGCTTGAGCTACCAGCTTCTGAGTGTCATCTACAGGTCTGCATCACATAGTGTGCGCTGAGACTGCCATTTACATGTAGGCTAACAAAGCATGTAGTACATGCGTCCATGCACTGTCAATAACAGGTCTGAAACGGTGGGAAAATGTTACACATGTTGCAAGCCTGTGCTGGCATGTGGGCCATGAGAAACTATGACATGGCGTTCAGGATCCATGCATGCCGTCTCAAGTGTAGAGTGTAAACTAATCAGCAAGCATGTCCCAGGAAGTGTCATGATTTGTCTGTTGCCAGACCAAGCAATAGCAAATCTAGCAGATCAACTTGAAACACTGCTTGCAGTCGACACACATGGACACACTGTCCAGTATAGGGTGAATTCACCTGCTCAACATGTCACAACAAACACAAGCCTCAACAAAGGCACTATGTGCCAGACTCTGTTCTGCTGCAGAAGATCATTTAATGGATGTCGCAGCATTTTTTGCATCAAAATAAGCAGAGCTAAAGCTGGTGCTCTTACTTGAGGGCAACAGCAAAGAACATGTCACTCTTGCCAAAGGCTGCCTTGTGTGACTGGCGAATGGCAAGGACAGCTTCAAAGGTAGCTTCCAGGCCAGTCTCCTCCAGAACTTCCCTCTCAGCTGCCTCTGTAATGTCCTCTCCGACCAAGACTAGCCCTGTTGGCATCTTCCATACACCCTGCACCCAGATCGTGTTGGGTCCTGAGCGCACTGATGACTACATGCTAATCACGTGTGCCTACAGGAACTTGTGAGAGGTGTCGCCTTACAACCAGCCTAGTGAAATGTGTTTGGTGGCATGGATGATATGGAAGTCTGTGTTTGCCATCAGGTAGCATTGCTCACCGAGCCTTTAAGTGGTCCAAAACGCTCTTGTACTACTAACACCTCTCTTTTGCTGTTGACAACAAAAGCTCCTATTCCCACCTGCAGCACCACGTGCATGTCAGCACATGTTAGCACCAGTCATGGACGCTTCAAACTCAAGTCAAGTTCCAATGCAATCACCCAATGCAATCATTCCACTGTGGCATTTCATGCCCTTCTGAGGCACGTGCACGGCTCATGCGACTGCAGAGGATGGCAGTAGCAATATTCCAAAAGCAAACCTGATGAGATGCATTGGGAGGTAGAGTATCTTCTGTGGCTGGCAACCACCGCGTCAGCATGACATAGCCTTTCTCTGCATGATGGAATGTAAAGCCATGCTGGACAGCTACAGGTATCAGCTGTGACTTTTCTGCAGGTACAGTTATCCAAATGCCTTTCTTCCCAGAATTTTGCCAATCCTGTGGTTAGACAATGTGGCTGAACGCCTTTTGCCAGGTTTGCATGCATTTGACTGCCGGAGTTGGCAAGGCACATGCAGCTACCTGCAGAGACTGTTGTAAGCTAGAGTTAAATTCGTCTGAGGTACTGGGCAGGTCGTCAGCTGACACGATGAAGCCTTCGTACGCATCTGCTCTACCCAGCAACATCTGAGCACCTATGCCTGGCAAAGACTCTGTCGTAGACGCCACTGCCGCTGGTACTGTAGAGTGCAACTTGCAGCTGCGATGTGAGGCCCAAAGACCGATGCGCTGAAGAGTAGGGAGTAAGTGTGCAGGCGATGCAACGTTAGGTTTGCAGAGGGTCAAAAGTGCCAGACGATTTCGACAAACACGAAGTGACGTCAGAGCTCTGCAGACCCCAGTAGTGTACATGCATAACAGAAGCGAGAGTGCACTGCGGTCATGCAATGCAAGCACTTTTCAGATCACGACTTGGATTGAGATCTGTGTTGGCAACTTTGGTGAACTCAGTTGCTTGTCAATCACTGCTTAAGCAGTCGGCGAAGGTCAAACTTAACGGCATTGCTGGTTTTCGTCTCGGTCAACAGCTGAGTCAAGGTCTTGCGCATTGAGCAGGTCAGAACAGTCCGTAGTCTCGACGCACATGCGCATGCATGCACCACGCCGTCGGTGAACAACATTAATGTGATGCGGGCGGGCCTTTCCCAATTTCTCGGTCTGGCTGTTGACACCTGCTGATCAGGCTGATTGCTTGTCTTTTTGGGTGGGTTACCCTTCGGCGCGCTCAACCGCCAATGGCAGGTGTTATAAGGGATAGCCTCATGGGTGTAAAGCACCCGTATTATCCGGAGGAGCTCAATCTACCAGGATATGTGCCTCCTCTCCTTCCGTTCACAGTGGTCCTAGCAGTCTTCTTCTCTTCCTCTATTCTCCTGTTTCTAGCATCATGGACGCTGTCAGGTACAGCATAGTGATCGTTTGTTGTAAAGTCCATTGGAAGTGGCTTCAACTGCAAGGAGATCTTGCAGGAAGGCAAAAACACCTCCACACCATCGACCGCAGTATCTTCTGCTGGTTTGCTGTGACAGGGACAATCCATTTTGTGGTGGAAGGTAGGGCAATATTTCTTTGGGCAATTTGCTGCTGTTGTGATGCACAGTGATCACTTTGTCAAATCTGTTTGCAGGTGCTGTTGTGGTCTTCGCTGACTTTTATAAAAGCGAGTCAAGCAATATTTTGTTCGAAATATGTAAGGCTCCAACAAGAGTCATTGCTGTTTCCTCAGCAATGCATATGCTGCATTTCAGCAGCATGCAGCTTTGCACCTGTCTTTGCTTACCTCACTACATGTATTGCCTCCATGTGGCAAAGCCTGCTGATGCCTTGTCTTGTCTCAGCACACTGTAAACATTATTGACCATTGACAGCTGTCACATATGCACACTCAATCACAGGAATGTGACATTGCGGGCCACACCTGATGACTGCACTGACTCGTTGTATGTTTCAGGGAAGGAGTACTGCCAGGCAGACTCGCGCTATGCAACAAGAGACTCATTCACAATTTGCATGGAGGCCATCACAGCCTTTGTTGAGGGCCCCCTGTGCTTTGTCATCCTGTATGGCATGCTCAAACAGCGATCATGGCGGTTCACACTGCAATTTGCGGTGTCCCTGGGTCAGCTATATGGTGATGTCCTCTACTTTGCTACAAGCTATTATGATGGTAAGCATTCTCAGCCCTTGTGGCAATGTAACATGTTGTCAACTCTTGCTTGCAGCACACTGCTTGCAGGTCTCGAACGCACTTGGTGGGTCCATTCACGGCGATACGGTGCACACCTATATATTGCGTTGCCTGTTGGCCTTCAGGCTCTGCTACATGTTAGACTGCTCCTGATACCCTAGAGAGTTGCAAGAGTGTTAACCTGCTGCAGGAGCTGTCTATTCAAGACCTGAGCCTTTGTACTTTTGGTTCTACTTCAACATCGTGAACTCTGTGTGGATCATAGTGCCAGGGCTAGTCATGTGGTACTCAGCCTCCCATATCAACAGACGCGTCGCGCATGCAAACTTAGAAAAGAAGTTCCAGTGACAGCAAATCAAACAGGCTGAATATGGTGCTGCAGTTGCTCATTATGTTGCAAATGGTTGAGACTGTCAACTGCATTCAGTCTCAGTGTCAGTTGCCCTTTGACAAGTATGGAATGTGTGAGGCATCATGAATATTTCATTGACAGTTGTGACGACGTGCTGGTATGTGTTGCTGCTGGCTAAAGACATCTCTGATCTTGAACAAAAGCATGACCAATCACGATAAGCTTCAGCTCTGAAGAACTGGACATCTGCCTTTATGAAATTGAGCTAGCTAAGTAATAAAACGTAAGACGTGTATCTGGTCTATAGCTACTAGACTTCTGCATCTACAGGTGACATCAAATTATTTGGTATAGCAAATCACTGCGCATACGGCTACTTTCAATCAACATATTATGTAGCATACCGCTGTCTCTGAGGAAGCTGAGAACACGCAACCCTGGTATGAGGGCGTGGGGATTTCAAGCAAAGGAGGGAAGACATGTGGATCCTCCCTGCTTGCTTGCATCACTGGCCAGAAAGATACGAACAGGACTATAGAATGGGATCACATTTCGCCTGCCAGTGGAACCCCCAGGGTATTGCAGGGTAACGCAAGCACTGCATCATTTTGACCACAGCACACTCTGGGGTCATTCTTGGGCCCGCTTCGACCCCCATGCTGAGGGCCACTTGGCCACTCCTGTACAGCTCAGGGTTGAGAGTGCCTTCTGTGCACTGAGAGGAAAGATAAACCTGCAGTCAACAGCATGCAACTGTGCATGTGAGCCTTCGCATGCAACCTGCCCTGATCATCCCTATTGTGACATGTGCCATTGCAGGACAGAAGTGTAACTCGATAGGCAGGAAGGTAACCTGGCTGGGCTGCTGTCGCCCTGCACACAGTGCAGTTTGCCTGTTGTGTATTGGCTGAAGTCTGCCTATCAGGACTGCCTATTGTGTCTGTCAAGCTTGTCTGTTAGGCCTGCTGAAGCTCGTGATTGAAAGATGACATATCAATGCAAAAGTCTGCCTATGCTGCAGCTGTTGCCCAGTAGCCAATCATGGCATTGAGACTGAAGATTTAGCTGCTGTATGCTGCATAAACGAGCACAGCATGCTCACTGTCAGGTGATGCATTCTGAAGGTGCTGGTGTACCTGGAGGCCCTTCTTGCGCTGTGACTTCAGCCATGGCAGCCAGCCCTGCTGAGGCAGGTCAGGCATGTTGCCCACACCTGCATGCCATGCACTCTCATGCATCACCACAGGCCACACACACACAGACAGCTGTACAAGGGTCTGACGGCTCCAGCAAGCAGGCGTAAACTTGTCCCTCACAGAAAGCCCATTACAGTCAGTACAGCAAGCTGCTTCTGTGCATGCTGCCATGGCAATCTTGTGGGCCAGCATGCTTTGATTGAGCATGTGGTGAACCTGTCTGCTTGTCTTGTCAGTGTAACCAAACATGTGGGCCACAAGATTGCCATATGACCAGCCAATGCACTTTGGGTCATGTGTGTTATGAGAGCATGCCAGGCAGGCTGCGCTTACCAAAGGCTTCCAGGACAACACCTTTTACCCCTCGCTCTACCAAATCCCCATAGGCGGTTCGAGGGTCAGAGCCTGGCACTATGGGTAGCCTAATCACAGCAGGGTCCAGCCCAAAGCGTGGCCTGTACCCCCCCTCAACCTGGCACATGTATGTTACCAGCTCAAGTGCCAGCATGCATGGGAAGTTGCCTGTATGTTATGCTGGCATGTGCACATGTAGCTACCTAACAACATGATGTGACTGCTAAGGTCCACACTCCAGCATGATTTTGTTTGCAAGAAAACACATGAAAGGGGTCATGCGGTCACCATGCATGGCATGCTGCTGAAGTGTTCGGCACTGAGGACGCAAGTTTGTCATGAAACCCAAGCATGCCAGCATTTAGCAAGCTTCAGATACATACAGCTTCTTTGCATGTCCATTCTCTGCTTTCATACAAAATGATCAACCGATGAACAGCAAATGAGCTTTTTGCAAACACTCTCAATGCTGAAAGGGCAAAATCACCTGCAGAAGGTAGCGTGCCTGCCAGTCAACCTCCACTCCCAGAAGGGCCAGCTTGTGGTAGGTGGGGGAGTCAAAGGCCTGGTAGTTGCTGGCATTCACCTTCTGAGCGCGGTTGCCTCGCATCAGCTGGCCCCCAAAGCACACCGCCACCTCCTGCAGCTGCACCTGCTCTGCACACACACATCCTATCAGCAAACCTTGTTCTGCACACACACACCTTGCGTGCGCAACTGTGCTTTGATGATGTCCAGCTTTTGATCTTCGATCTGATCAGCGCACCTGCTGTACAGAAGGTGCTCATATGAGTGTTCTGCCTGACCTGCAACCTGTACAACATGAGTCAGCTGATAGAGGCATCTCTGCACTGATGACATCAGGTGGACATTAGCTAGTTGTGGCCATACAAAATTCCCAATCCACAGCTGTGTGCATCAGCTGCCTCTGTAGCTGACTCAAAATTTGTTCATAGCCTCAGGTACTAATTCTGTACAGTTCTGATACAAGAAGTAACAGACTGGATGGCATGACATGCATCAGAGGGGTTTGCTGATGGAGGGCATAGCCCACAGAGCAGCCTACTGTACCCAGACTGACTTGGTGTACCCAGACTAACTTGGTGTACCCAGACTGAATTGCTGTGGTGATAGATTGCTCCAGTTACAAGCATATGTGAAGGCCGTAACTCAAGAATATGACTGTAGCACTGCAGTCCCAGTGCATTTGCACACATGAGGGTCATAATGCTTTATGCAGCATTTATGGTGCTAGACTCGCAGAGGGCGGTGAATCATCTCAGGTTGCAGAAGACTGTGAGCTTTTTTGGGTCGCAGGGCATATCAAAGCATGTAGAGGGGTTTGCAGGCTTTAAGTTCGGTATGCTTGAGAGAGTGTGTTCGTAACCAATAGTTGCTCTGCTGGGTTATCAGCATGATGTCTGACAGCTGTCATCTGTTCAGAAGGTAGAAATTTTACTGCCGGTTTGATCTGCAGGGTTGATCTGCAGAAGAATGTGCAAAGCCTGCATGGTACATCACTTGGCTTGTTAGTTCACTTTATTGGTCAAATGGTCAACATAAACCCCAACGACCTTCAGAAATGAATGAATTGATGGATCAATGCATGACTGAGTGAGTAAGCGAGTGAGTGGCAGAGGAACTTACGTGCGGAGGGTTGAAGTAGGATGTGGCACAAGTGATGGCATCAATCAGGTTCTGGCGTGCATCCGACCGGGGCTTTGCCAGAGGCAGTTGAGATCCTGCTGACACACATACTGCCATCAGCTATGCCCCTTACAGCTGGCAAGACAGCCCTCTCATGACATGACATGCAAGATGCAAGCAGTCAGCCCACAGATGCATGGCAGGCAGCATGGTAGACCTAAGCCCCTGGCTAGAGTTTTCAGCATGCTTGGCATGTGCTTGTTGAGAAGGAAGGAATCACAGAGAGGCCAATTTGAGTTTTGACGCAAGCATCAGCCTGATTGGAGCCATACCTGTCATGACAATGGGCTTCCTGAATCCCAGCAGCATGAGTGACAGAGCACTGGCGGTGTACGCCATGGTGTCTGTGCCGTGCACCACCAGAAAAGCATCATAATGCTTCCTGTTGTTATGCAGCAGCTTGGCCAGCTCCACCCACTCCTTTGGGCCCACCCTAGAGCTGTCCTTATTGTAGGCAACCTTGAGATGCAAATTGGCAAACTCATTCAGTTCTGGGACAACATTGAGGAGGTTGTTCAGCATGTCACCTGCAGGAGCATGCAACAGCTTTCACATCTGCGTGCCATGTTGGCAAATAAGATAGGCTATAACCTACAGGCAGATGACCTACAGGGTATGACCCATAGCCATACCAATGTCCTAGAAGCCTAGCAAGGCAGAGACAAAGTGCTACTGGTTTGCATCATTGAGCTTGAGGGATTGCATGATCAAGCACACAAGCCTCTGTTTGAGTGTGGCAATGCAGCATGAAGCAGCTCATGGTTCCAAAAGCACATAGAAGCAAAGCTTTGACAGTGCAGGACTATGCCATCACTACTGCAAGACAGGCGAGACATTTATACACAACAACACTCAAAACCAAAAAATCAATGAGCAAGTGCACGAGGGTAGACCTGGCCCTAGAGTTCCTTTGAAAGTGCCTCCACCCTTCAAGCGCTCTTTACCATCCACATCAGGCTCGTAGGATGCGATGGGGTCCATCCCAAGAGTGCCACCAGTATGTATTATCAACACGCTTGGCAAGGGCTTGGGGACCATGATTATGGGGCCTGCATAGCACAAGTAGTTTACTACTAAGCTAGACAGAGCTAGGCAGCTGTGTGTACCAAGCTGAGCCTGCGACAGCCAAGATCATGACTGAGATGTATTGTATGCAGATATGCCATGTTGCATGCATGGCGTGCATAGCATGAACCATCAGCATTACGTTTCTTGCTAAACAGGCACTAGAGACCAAAAGCACAGTAAGCACAAGCATTACCATTTGCTGCAGCTTGTAGTTCCCGCTTCTTCTGATCCCTGACCTTCTGTCTGCCGGTCGACACCACAGGCTTCTGAGTTGGGGCTGGCACCAGCAGTTCCGAGCTTGCAGGCTGGAGTGCCTGCGTAAAAACAAGTCACCAGAGTCGAGCCTGCACGACCGTCACAGTAGTACAGAGAGGCGGACGCACCCCATTGGAACCATTGCCAATCTCGACATCGAATGCTGGCACAGCAGCCCGCGGGCCCACACGCAAGCCTGGCCGCCGAGATGATGTCTTTACCAGGACAGGCGGCCTGACTAAGAGGTGTTGACGCTGCTGCAACCAGTTCAATTGTGCCGGTGCCGGCATCGGTGACATCGGTAGTCAAGACGTTGCAAACAGTCGTTGAACGGAGTCGTCAGAGCTTCATCCCTGACGTCCACAGCAAAGCTTGCTGAGCTGCAGGCACCTGCAAGTTCAAACGGTCAACGCTAGGTCAAACCGGTCAAACTGCAGGTTGGGAGTATTCAGCACTGCAGCCGAACAAATACCGCTGCAGCGCAATACTTCGAGCGAGACCATTACAGACGGAACGCGGACACAGGCACATATCAGCTCTCGGCATTGCTCGCAAGGCCGCAAGTATAGTCCGAAGGCTTACCAGGAGAAGATCGGCTTGTGAGGCGTGCGCAAGCTGAGCCGGGACGATCGTTGACGGCCTCGCGAATTCAGACACCCATCCAATGCACAAAACCCAGCAGCCTGTCGTTCATCATGCGTGCAGCTCTTACGCCTCTCTGCACCGACACGATCACTGCTCTGCATTTCGACAGCCAGCTCGTCGGCAAGGTTCCCGTATCCGAAAAGCCGCAACCACAGTAGCAGCAGATGCTAACCAAAAGCCGCTAGTCGTGGTCGGATCGGTGAATGCTGACATGATGCTACAAGTCGACAGATTCCCAAAGCCAGGAGAGACACTGAGCGCAAAGGCTATGACCACATCTGCAGGAGGAAAGGTGAAGAGCTTACAGTCTTTTCAGTGAAGAGCATCAAGTCCACTATAAACGTGCTTGCTGTACTACTGCACCATCAGATGATGGATAATGAACCTTAAGGCAGACATGCTGTGATCATGCAGGGAGCAAATCAAGCTGCAGCTGCTGCAAGTCTGGGATATCCCACTTACTTTTTGGGTCAGGTGCTGCTCATCCTGTTCCTGAGTGCATCCAGCTGATGTCAAGCATAGCGCTGTTATCACAGCAATCCACACAAATGTTGAAATGTGTAGCGGAAGACAATAGCCACTGTGCAGGTAGGCACTGATGCAAACTCCCAGCTGCTGAAAGACAGCCTAAAGAAGTGTGGCGTTGACCTAAGCTACCTAAGAGAAATAGAGGGGCCCAGTGGCACAGCCATGATTATGGTGGACCCATCAGGTACACTTCTGCCTATTGTTGCAACATATGACCTTCATCTTGCCAACTGCCTGCATGGTAGCAATAGCTTTTGACAGGCATGCCCCATTGGCATCAAGAGCAATCTTAGAAGCATATGCCAGCCTATTGAGTTTAAGGAATGCTGTGATAAGGACAGGAGATTCTCTGCAAACATGCTGAAGCGGCCGCATCAATAATGTATTGTCATGCATCGACAGAAGCTGTAATCTCAATTGACAGGGGAGAATATCATCATGATTGTGGGCGGAGCAAACCAGTCAGAGTGGAAGTTTTCAGAAAAAGACCACAAGGTACCAACTTAATGTTCACAAAACAAAAGTCTTGCCAGCTGTCATGCCTCAGCCCTCTACATGTGATTTGGCCATGACAATGTGGCCACATGTGTACTGCAGCTACTCAGCAGTGCAGGAGCTATCTTGCTGCAAAGGGAGATCCCTGAAGCTGTCAACATTGAGGTTGCAAAGGTACGTGCCAGCTGGAGCTGCACAAGTTGTATTCACACTGTACACGAGTGAATTGTGGTGTACACAGTCAGCACGACATCAAACATGCAGCCTTTCTTTGCCCCATGGCACCCTGTACACCCTTGGCACAGGTTGTCAGCAGAGTGATAGACCCCATCAGAGCGTGACTGCAACACAATAACCACCACATGTGATTCAAGGCTGCAGTCAGGTCAGACTGGGCTTGACCAGCAGCAAGGCTCAGGCTTTGTCCCGGAGACATCAGCTCATCCGCAGCCAATCAGTGTCAGAACCAAATGCCACTTGTTGTGCAGTTGGGATCTTCTGCTGGAGTCACGGTTGTGTTAGACTGTGGAGGGGCGGATGCAGATGTAGACCCTGAGTTGTTGAAGCATCTCACCATAATCTCTCCCAATGAGTCAGAGCTAGCCATTCTGACAGGTACAGCACTACCCAGAGTGCATCACCTACCTCAGCACGAATGTCATTGCAATTGCCTGATGTGGACCTGGCAAGTGTGGCTCTGACAGAAATTGCCTTGCACAAGTTCTGCTTCAGCTCTGCATGTGATAGCGTTACTACATTTGCCAGCATGCTGGTGCAGCATGCTGCCATACAAAGCAGTGCCCAGTGCCGTGTTGCAATGGCTATCATTCTAGGTGTCCTCCCTCTGCAGGGTCTAACGACCATGCAACATGCAGCAGCCAGCAATGCTGAACAGTGGCCTGTGTAGACGCATACATGTTTGGCTCATATACTGCTCAGCTGTCATGATTTGGATCAGAATCTGTCTGTGTATTCCTTGTATAATGGCATGCAGACATGCCAACAGAGAACAAGGAGCAGGTTGAGGCAGCAGCAAGGAGTGTGCAAGGGAAAGGTGTAGACATAGTGCTAGCCAAGCTTGGCACCAAGGGCTCTATGCTCATACAGAAGGATGAGACCCTCAATCAAGGCATTCTCAAAGCAGACAAGGTATGCCTGCTGAGTCACATGCTGCCGCCTACCAATGAGTGGGCATCCTTCTCTGCAGCATCTTGCAATGTCCTACTTGTGCATCTGGGAAAAGCTGAGGCTTTAGCCTGCTGCCCTAGGAGTGCATTGACGGTGACAAAAACTGCAGGACTCTTAAATAGATGCCTTCTAGACAGGCAGTAGGGTGGTGGTTGGTGCAGGTGGTAGATACAACAGGTGCAGGAGACTGCTTCACTGGGGCTGTGGCAGTGGGCATCCTTGAGGGCATGTCATACCAGCAAGCTATGAAATTTGCAGGTGGCGGTCTCTTCTCAATTTGCCTGTCTGAATCATCCTGGATGCTGTGTATGAAATTTGCAGGTGGCAGTCTATTCTCAATTTGCCTGTCTCAATCATCCTGGATGCTGTGCACACACTGTGTGCACTGCTTAGTGCGAGGGCCTGTCACTTTTGGCAGTGACATTGCTGGCGTAAGGTTCTGTCCAATTTTTGAGTAATTTGCAGAGAGATTTGGTCTATGCTGAAGCTTGATACTCTTGCCTGCCTTGGCCCACATGAATGCATGACATATATGGCATTGCATGACATGTACAGTTTCTCCCGTAATCCCCCAATGATGTGAGTGATGACCAGCATGGGTCAAAGTCAAGGCATGAATAGTGTGTGTGCATGCAGCCGCGGCTAGCTCGTTGTGCGTGGGCAAGCCTGGGGCAATGCCCAGCCTGCCTGACAGGGCAAGTGTTGACAGTCTGCTCAAGCAGCAGTGAAAATTAGGAAAAGGTCATGTGCGATGCATGGTAAGGTCAGCATGTGCTCGACAATGTGCAGTTTACGTAGTCTCATTTTAGACAACATTGTGAGCGTGGCTTGCCCATGCAACTGCAGCCAATCCATTATGACCCTGTGTGTGCAAGACCAGTGCCATGCCCAACCTGCCTGGTAGTGCCAATGTGAGCCTGCTCATGCAGTAATATGGCCGCAGCTTATGCTACTGCACAGCACATTCAGGGACAATGCATCAGTGGATGTCACCTGCAGCGTTATCCCTGCACAAGGTGTAGTCTGTGCATCGTGCAGCATAATGATGCCCTTTTGGTCACTTCAGTCTCATGTGCCGTTTCTTGATGATGTGTTGCAGCAATGCGCATTATGCAAGGGCCACAATCAGTGTACTGAAACCCGGTCAAAACAACCAAATGTTGCCATGTAAGCTCATTTCATCTATGAATATGATTTCTCCCATAATGGTCTAATGGCAGCTTGAATTGTCACACAAGGTTAAGTTTGGCCAGAGTGGTGGTCACTTTTCATTGAACAAACAACTTCTTGACAAGCAGAGTTTGAGCTTGAGTAACCACTACAGAGACAACAAAGTGCATTAAAAGAGACTTGCAGAAACACACACAATGGGCAAATGCGCTGATGTCTTAAGCATGCAAACTCCTGCTTATACATAAGTACCTTGTTGACTACTGACTCTGATCCACTTCACATGAAAAATTAAAA